>JGI24005J15628_10001738_pt1 | contig 11505 bp, 11 predicted proteins | sample LinPmetageLP40_FD_15628 | JGI IMG/M metagenome (IMG submission 15628) | reverse complement strand
CCTATGCCGGCAGGCAGGCACGAAACCTCGGAATGGTCTAGTTCATAGACAGACTCTAGTTAGACAACAGCCACTTCTTCAACTTCCGGAGCCATTGGAAAATCAATAGGCGTATCTGCTATGTGATTGATGTAATTCGTGAAAGTATTTAGCGCAACGTGCCCGATTACTTCTAATAGAGCCGCATTGTTATAACCGACATTAAGGAAATTGTTAATAAATATCTGAGCAGGTTTTCCTCTTGTGATGACAATATTTCGAACCAACTTAGAAAGTGCATTGAGTTTTTTGTCAGAGATTTCGCCTGTCCTCAACTGCACTATCTCCTTTTCTGTGAAGCCATTCATCTTACCGATAGCAGTGTGTGCAGATAAGCAGTATCCACAGCTATTGGCTTCTCCAGCAGAAAGGGCTATCCCCTCGATTTCCTTTCCAGTGAATTCCCCTCCCCCAAGATTTTCTCCAAGTGTGAGTAGTGCGTTCAGTGCTTTGGGTGAATTGGCGGCAGCAGCATATAGATTAGGAACCACGCCCACTTTGCCTTTAGGCGTATCAAATACTCCCTGTGTCTGTGCGTTTACTTCTTCTCTTTTAATACTTTTAGATTACTCATGATTGGATTTTCATATGTTATTAATAAAGTTACAAATAGATAAACTAAATAGCAACTCTAAAAGTTTCATATATCTTCAAATTTTTTTCAACCCCCTCCTTCTGCAGCTTCAATCACTTCTTTTTCCCCTAAAATATTTTTTAAATCTTCCGACAAGGTGGCGATAGTCGTTTTATCAAGAACCCTTTTCATTGACATCTCTGCTTCCGTGAAGGCATCATGGACTAATACCTCCAAGTTGCTACTTACTACACAGTCCGGATTGACTTTGGGTCGATTGAAGAACTCCTTTTCCTTTACAGCCAAGTAGATCTCCCATAGTGTGATTTGGTCAGCTGGCTTTTCCAAGAAGAATCCACCATGTGCTCCAGCGACACTACCAATGATGCCTTGTTTCTTTAGCAAAGAGATGAGCCTGCGCACGACCACAGGATTTGTTTTGAGACTTTCGGCAAATTCAGTAGATGATACCAGCCTGTTTTTGATGTTGAGGTAGATACAGAGATGTATGGACTTGGTGAAGTTTGAATTCGCTTGCATGGTTTCAATATAACACTTTATATGTTACAGTACGTGCGTGCACGGGGTTTGTTCATAAAAAAAGCCCAACAATAATAATTGCTGGGCTTTTGATTAAATAAGAGACACTACAATTCTATCTCCTCTATTTCTTTATTCATGAATTTATATTCGGTAATGGGTAATGAACTGTCCTGAATCAATTTAACCCATTTGTTATATTTCATCATCCATCCAAATCTCTTAGAGAATACACCTTTGGTGAAGTAAGAATACAAGAATGGATGCAGAACAATACTGATTCCATTTGAATTTTGCTTCCTCATCAGGTGATCCAAATGTTCTTCGACTTGATCAGATACCATGATCGAAGCAGATATTTTACCTGTGCCATTACAAGAAGGACAAACCTCTCGGGTGGTGATGTTCATCTCAGGACGCACACGCTGACGCGTGATTTGCATCAAACCAAATTTGGAAAGCGGCAAGACCGTGAATTTAGAGCGGTCTGAAGCCATCTCATCCATCATCTTTTTGTAAACCAGCTTCTTGTTTTCGGCACTTCTCATATCGATAAAATCGACCACGATGATGCCCCCCATATCACGCAACCTAAGTTGACGCGCAACTTCCCTTGCTGATTCAAGATTCACAGACAATGCGGTCGTCTCTTGATTTTCCTCCTTATTGGACTTATTGCCACTATTGACATCGACCACATGTAGTGCTTCGGTGTGCTCGATGATCAGGTATCCTCCTCCTCTCAAACTTACAGACTGGCCAAAAGCAGATTTCATCTGCTTCTCAACTCCAAAGTTTTCAAAAATCTTGGCCTTACCATTGTATAGCTTGACGATCTTTTCCTTCTCAGGAGCAATTGACTTGGTAAATGCACGCACATCATCGTACATTTTTTTGTCATCAATATGAATGTTGTCGAAAGACTCATTCAAAACATCGCGTAGCAATGCTGATGCTTTGCTCATTTCTCCAATCACCTTTTCTTTAGGCCTGGCATTTTTGAGTTTCAATACTCCTTTTTCCCAAATCTCTACTAGATTTCGGAGGTCGTTGTCTAGCTCAGCTACTTCTTTTCCTTGAGCGACTGTTCGGATGATGACCCCATATCCCTGGGGTTTGATAGAATTGATAAGCCTTGTGAGTCTTTTTCGCTCATCGTTGTTGGCTATTTTTTTTGATAGATTGACTGACTTAGAGAAAGGTACCAATATGAGGTATCTTCCTGCTATGGACAACTCGCAAGATAGTCGCGGACCTTTAGTAGAAATAGGCTCCTTTACCACCTGTACCAGCACTTGCTGATTTTTGGATAACACATCTGTTGCGTTTCCAAGTTTTTGCAATTCAGGCTCTAATTTGAATCTATCGATTTTGCTCGCACCATTCTTCCTGGTTTTAGCAATATTGGTAAATTTTTGTAATGACTTGAATCGTGGACCTAAGTCCAAATAGTGTAAAAAAGCATCTTTTTCATAACCTATGTCAACAAATGCAGCATTAAGACCTTGGATTACTTTGCTTACAGTACCAAGATATATGTCTCCTACATTGAATTGAACTTCATCAGTATCTTGATGAAATTCGACAAGGCTTTTATCTTTTAATAGGGCTATGCGACATCCTTCTTGAGTCGAATTTATGATTAATTCGTTACTCATTTTTATGGGTTTAGTTTAAAAAACTGTACACATAATCAATGACACATTGTGCCAATGATAGGATGAAATACATGAAATATAATGTTCCAGTGAATATCTTAATATCCAGTGAATTGAAAGAACAAAAGCCGCTATTGGATATTAGCAGCTTATCTTTCTAGACTCTTAAGAATTTTACTTCTTCTTATGTCTGTTTTTTCTGAGTCTCTTCTTTCTTTTGTGTGTTGAGATCTTATGTCTTTTTCTTTTCTTACCGCAAGGCATAGTTTTAATCTTTTTATCCGCCAACTGGTGGATGGTTAAACAATGTTTTAATTTATCTCTTTCAAATAACCTTCTACTGTGGTCAGCACGGCAGGATCATCTGATGTATTCTTTATTATTTCAAAATGCTTTTTTGCTTCTGCTTTGTTCTCCAAATCAAGATAACTCAGTCCAAGCAAAAAACGCGCTTGAATATTAGACTCATCTATTGAAATCAGCTTCTCAAATCGTTCGACAGCTTTGTCAAACTGACCAGATTGTCTTGAAAGCAAGCCAAGGTTGAAAATAGCTTCGACATTTTCAGGATCTATTTCAACGATCTCTCTCAACATCAAAATCCCTTGCATGGGGTTTGACGAGGAAACATAGGTCATGGCGATCTTTGCTTTTAAATCGTAGCGCTCTTCATGATTTTCAAGTACTTGGCTAAGATAAGCTCTTGTCTTGTCTCCTAAGTAATTGAGCTTGCTGCGATCAACCGCAAAACCAAAAGCCTCGTAATAGCCTAAGCCAGCATTAAGTACATTTTCCTCGTTTGGAAAATTTAGTGCTTTCCATTCTAAATATTTGGCGGCACTGTCTAGTTTGCCACCTTCTCTGAATAGAGTCACTAATGAATCTGCAAAGGTAATACTTTTTTGATTTATTTCACTATTGTTTAGCTTTTCTCGCAAGTCCGAAATGAGCTGTTGCGTATTTTCATCCATCTCAACGCCATGATCAAACATGTTGGGATTGGTGTCAGCGGATTCAGGATCGGCAGCAGTTGCTTCACTTATTTCATCCTGATCGTTTTGAACCACTACTTTTGGAAGTAGAAACAATAAAAAAGTGAGTACAGTAGCACTCACAATCAATATTAATCTTTTTTGCAACATCTGTCAAAGATAACGCTTTTGAAGAAATAAGTGCTTGATTTGTTAATTAAGCTTGATCTTGTCGCTAGATTTTATTTTTTCAATGAAAACCTTAGAAGGTTTAAAGCTAGGAATATGATGTGCGTCAATAACGATGGCGGTGTTTTTGGAGATATTCCGAGCAATCTTTTTCGCACGTTTCTTATTTATAAAACTTCCGAATCCTCTTATATAGATGTTGTTTCCATCAGACATGGAGGACTTGACAACACTGAAGAAAGCTTCTACAGTAGCTTGAACATCTTCCTTTGGGATTCCTGTTTTATCTGATATTTCTGTTATTACTTCAGCCTTAGTCACTTTTATTTGTGTTTAGTTGTTTGACAAATCTACCTGTCCTAGCTTTCAATATAAAATCAAAAATAGACTTTTTATCACGTGACCTTATCAGAAGTTTAATTAAAAAAGAGAAGTATTGGATAATTTATATTTTGCCAATTCGCTGATTGACTGGTATGCTATCAACAAACGCGACTTACCGTGGAGGGCTACGCAAGATCCATATAAAATATGGCTGTCTGAGGTCATATTGCAGCAAACCCGGGTAGATCAAGGTTTGCCGTACTATCAGAAATTTTTGAATAAGTACCCCAATGTCAGGGCTTTAGCTGAAGCTGATCAAGAGGAAGTATTGAAACTATGGGAGGGATTAGGGTATTACTCACGTGCGAAAAACTTACACAAGTGCGCAAAAGATGTCGTGAAGAAATACAATGGATTTTTTCCAGATAGCTATGAGGGTCTGCAGAAGCTACCAGGAATCGGGCCGTACTCTGCGGCTGCGATTGCTTCATTTGCTTTTAAGGAGTCTGTCGCTGTCTTGGATGGCAATGTCTTTCGGGTACTTTCAAGAGTGTTTGGAATGAAGGAAGATATAGCTGAAGCAAAGAATGTTAAAAAATTCAGAGAAGTAGCCAATCGGTTAATTGATGCGAAGAGACCTGATGACTTCAATCAGGCCATTATGGAATATGGAGCGATGCATTGCAAGCCGCAGAATCCGATGTGTGATTCCTGTGTGCTATCTGGTATGTGCTATGCCTTTGAAAATAAAGAACAGAAATCACTGCCAGTTAAGTCCAAAAAAGTAAAAGTCTCAACCAAACACTTCAGCTACTTTGTTTTTGAGCACGAAGACAAGTTGCTCATGAAGAAAAGGGATGATGCAGGTATTTGGAAGGGTCTTTACGATTTTGAGCTATTGGTCTCTACTGATCCGCAAGATGTTGAAGAGTTGCTGACTCAGTACAACTTTGAGCATGGCGAGACGGTCATCGAACATGTTTCCAAAGAATATAAACACCTGCTTACACATCAACGTATATATGCTACCTTTTATAAAATAAAGCTGCTTAAAGAGCCTTTGCCAAAATCCGGAGAGGGCTCCTACTATACAAGTGAAGAAATAGAAAAATTACCAAAGCCTGTTTTAATCTCTAAGTATTTGAATGAATATAAATTTTGAGTAGATTTATAAATAGTGTCTCTAAGAAAACAGGTCTTTTTTTAGAAAATGGATTATTATTGATAAGATTTTTATTTTCTTTCTATGAGTTGATGCCTGATCATCAACCGATTAGAAAAAAATGGAAAGATTGCAATAAGAAACATTTTTAATTATGAGGTATTTTCTTAGAGACACTAAATAGGTAATTTTATAACTAAACAGAAGAGATATGTCAGGCGTAAATAAAGTAATGTTGGTAGGAAGGCTAGGAAAGGATCCAGAAGTGAGACACTTAGAGTCAGGTGTTGCAGTTGCTAACTTTTCTATAGCCACATCAGAAACATACAAAGATCGCAATACAGGTGAACGTAAAGAGGTCACTGAATGGCACAATGTGGTGCTGTGGAGAGGGCTGGCTGAAGTTGCCGAAAAATATGTAAAAAAGGGAGACCTGATATATGTCGAAGGCAAGTTGCGCACACGGTCATGGGAGAAAGACGGTGTCACTAGATATACTACAGAGGTTGTTGGAGACATTATGACCATGTTGGGCAGTAAGCCGAGTGGTGGTGGAGAAGGTGGGCAACAGGCGAGTACACAAAGTTCTCCAGCTATCAATATGCAGGAGACAGGTCAGGCAGATGTGTCTGCCGATGATGCCTCCGATGATTTACCGTTTTAATAACATTGAATTAAATCCATAGGATTGGAAATCTCCATAGACGAACCTCCAAGTCAGTTATTACTAGCGACTATATTGACCCTTGATTTTTGGTATTTTTTATTTACCGGAGCAATCTTCCTGTTCTTGATGATCAGCTCTGCAGTAGTATCTGGATCGGAAGTGGCCTATTTCTCGCTATCTCCACACCAGATAGATGAGTGTAAGAATAGTGACAATGCAAGAGAACAAAATCTTGCAAGACTTCTGGATAAGCCAAAAAATCTGCTTGCAACCATATTGATTCTCAACAACTTTGTAAACATAAGCATGGTGACACTTTCCACATTTATGATGTGGCGGATGTTAGGAACGTCTTCTGATGAAGGAGTGGCAGCATTTGTATTGGCGATCATTCTTACTTTTCTAATTGTTTTCTTTGGAGAAGTAATCCCTAAAGTCTATGCGACACAAAACAATGTCAGAGTTGCTCGGTTTGCGAGTTCAGGATTGATGTTTTTTCAAAAAGTGTTTAAACCTCTATCGTTCCTATTGCTCTCCATGAGCAATGTGATAGACAAGCGCGTTGTTAAAAAAGGGTATGAGCTTTCGGTAGATGAACTTAACCATGCTGTAGAATTGACAACGAGCAATGAGGAAACTACTTCAGAAGAAAGAGATATCCTCAAAGGAATAGTGAATTTCGGCACCTATACCGTCAAACAAGTGATGCGCTCGCGTATGGATGTCACTGCTTTTGAGACCAATATTACGTTCCACGAGTTGATGGATAAAATAAACAAAACGGGATTTTCTCGCATTCCAGTATTCACAGAGACCATAGACAAAATTGATGGGATATTGTATAGCAAGGACATGCTTCCCTATATAGAGAAGGAAGAAGATTTCGACTGGAAAGAGTTATTGCGTCCTGTATATTTTGTGCCTGAGACAAAAAAAATAGATGGGCTATTGAAGGACTTTCAGGAGAAGCGTGTACACATGGCCATCGTAGTCGATGAATATGGAGGAACATCTGGCTTGATTACTTTGGAAGATATTATTGAAGAGATCGTTGGTGAGATCAATGATGAATTTGATGAAGACGACAAACTCTATACAACACTAGATAAGAACACCTATGTTTTTGAAGGCAAGACATCTCTCAATGACTTTTGTAAAGTCGTAGATGTTGATCCTTCTATCTTTGAAGATGTAAAGGGAGAGAGCGAGTCATTGGGAGGACTGCTGCTTGAGATCAACTCGGTAATTCCAGCAACTGGTGACAAGATTGTGTACGACAAGTATTCATTTACAGTGGTGGCTGTTGACAATAAGCGGATCAAGAAAATAAAAATACAAGTAGATGACTAGAAAGAACCTGACCGCTAATTTGTGTGTTTGTTTGAGTTTGGCATTTGCGTTTATCGCCTGTGATACAGAATACACGCCTAAAAGAAAAGCTTACAACAGGCTTGATCTACCTAGTCATACATACCAAGGACTCCCAGATACCCTGCCTTATTATTTTGAGTATTCAAAGCATGCAATATTACTAAAGGATACCTCTTATATCTCTGAAGATAACTGGGTAGAAATATACTATCCAATGCTGAAAGCCAATATTCACATTACGTACAAGTCACTTCTTAACAATGACTTGAAAGCACTACTACAGGACGCTTATTTCCTCACATCAAAACATCAAATAATGGCTTCGGCCATCAATGATATGGTCTTGGAAACGCCATCAGGAAAAATTGTTTCCATCGCGGAATTGGAAGGTGATGTCCCCACGCAATTTCAGTTTTATACAACAGATTCTGTTAAACACTTTTTTAGAGGAGCGCTCTATTTCAACACAAAAGTACAACCTGATTCATTGGCTCCGGCAATAGATTTTGTGAAGGAAGACATCATACAGCTTCTCAATACACTTGAATGGCGAGAGTAAGGCCTATTGACTAACAATGGCAGGTTATTTTGACACAGGCATAGAATTTCTCAAAGGTGTAGGACCACAAAAGGCAGCGTTGCTCAATAAAGAACTTGCAATCTTCAACTATGGGGACTTATTGCAGCACTATCCATTCCGACACGAAGACCGCACCCAATTTTATAAGATATCAGAAGTCAATGACGAGCTGCCTTTTGTTCAAATCAAGGGAGTCCTCAGGGCTGTTGAAGTACTAGGAGCTGCTCGCAAGCAAAGGCTTCGTGCTTATCTCATGGATGAGACAGGCGAGATAGAACTGGTCTGGTTCAAAGCAGTACAATGGATGCACAAGAGTCTCAAAACGGGAATTCCTTATGTGGTGTTCGGCAAGGCAACAAAGTTTGGCAGTAAATATAACATTGCACATCCTGAAATTGAGGTGCTTACCCCATCACATGATCAAAAAGGGTATCTACAGCCAGTCTATCACTCTACAGAAAAGCTTAAATATAAATTTCTGGATAGTAAGGCACTCAGCAAATTGCAAAAGACACTGCTGACGCTGAGCAAGGACAAGATTCCAGAAACTTTACCAGTAGAAATTATAGCGCACTTCAAGTTGATTTCAAAACGTGATGCGATTCTACAAATACACTTTCCTTCCTCAAGTCAAGACCTAGCCAAGGCGCAACATCGCCTGAAGTTTGAAGAATTGTTCTACATACAGCTTCGACTGCTCAAGCTAAAACTTACTAGGCAAGAAAAATTTAGAGGCATCGTCTTCAAAGAAGCGGCACTATTGACTAAGTTCTACAATGAACACCTTCCGTTTGAATTGACCAATGCGCAAAAGAAAGTCATCAGAGAGATCTATGCAGACATGAAGTCGGGCAAACAGATGAATCGACTCTTGCAAGGTGATGTGGGAAGTGGGAAAACCATTGTCGCATTTATCTGCATGATGATCGTCATAGATGGTGGAAGGCAAGTCACCATGATGGCACCTACGGAGATTTTGGCTAATCAGCACTATGATGGACTCAAGCCATTTGCCGATGACATGGGTTTAGAAATAGCACTGCTCACTGGATCTTCAAAAAAGAAAGAACGCAATACCATCCATGAGCATTTAGAAAGTGGGAAGCTCAATATTTTGATAGGGACGCATGCGCTTCTTGAGGACAAAGTACAATTTCATGAATTGGGCTTGGCCATCGTGGATGAGCAACACCGATTTGGTGTTGCCCAACGATCGAAACTCTGGCAAAAGAACAGAACGACCTATCCGCATATGTTGGTGATGACTGCAACACCGATCCCCAGAACACTTGCTATGACGGTATATGGAGATCTGGATGTATCCATTATTGATGAGTTGCCAGCAGGTCGCAAGCCGATCCAGACCGTGCATAGATATGATTCCAATCGCCTAAAAGTGAATGGATTCATGAAAGAGCAAATCGCTGAAGGCAGGCAAATCTATGTAGTATATCCATTGATAAAGGAATCAGAAAAACTTGACTTGAAAGATTTGATGGATGGATATGAAAGTGTTTGCCGAGCATTTCCAGAAGTGCCGATTAGCATATTGCATGGTAAGATGAAGTCAGATGCGAAGGACTATGAAATGCAGCGTTTCATCAAAGGGGAAACGAAGATCATGGTGGCAACAACCGTGATAGAAGTAGGCGTGAATGTGCCGAATGCGAGTGTGATGATCGTGGAAAATGCGGAGCGATTTGGTCTCGCCCAGCTGCACCAATTGAGAGGACGAGTAGGTCGTGGAGCTGACCAGAGTTATTGTATTCTGATGTCTAGTTTTAAGTTGAGCAAGGAGGCGCGCACGAGGCTGGGTACGATGGTGAGAACCAACAATGGCTTCGAGATAGCAGATGTAGATCTCAAACTTCGAGGACCTGGAGATGTATCAGGCACACAGCAGAGTGGCGTCACAGATCTGATCATAGCAGACTTGGGCAAGGACGGAGAATTGCTACAGGTGGCAAGAACTGCGGTGATCGCGCTGCTTGACAAAGACCCACAGCTGGAGTCTGCAGAAAATGCAATGATCAAACGACAGGTAGATCGACAAAAGAAGTCAGCGATTAACTGGAGCAGGATAAGTTAGAGTTTAATTTTTTCAACGTCTAGCTAAAATCCGTAGGCTTGGCATTGTTAATTTCGTTAAAAGTATCTGTTCCAAATACTGTTCGCAGGTAGCTCGGTGACCTATGGATTTTTAACATTTGTTGGGTATTCGTTAACTCTAAGCGAATTGAACATTGCTTAGATGTCGCAGAGAAATATCCAAGTACTTAGGGTTCGAGAACATTGAACGTTTTCTATCGCTCCAAGTCTCAAGCTTGCTAACTACAATTTCTCGATTTAAGCTCTTTTCCTTCTGAGAAATAAAGTCAATTGACGAAAGTAACTCAAGCCCAAAATCTGAATAAAAACCATTTAAAAATTCAGTCGTTTTTGTTGCTATTAACTTCAACTCAGGTTTTCGTTCAATATGTTTTTTGACATCTTCATAACCATCAGCAACAAGTGTTAATGGTTCGAAAGGTTTTTTATTCATGTCGCTATAGCCCATGATATAGCTACCGTTTAATAGGTTTAGCAGATATCTCACCTTTCCTGAATATGGGCCATAGAAATTTGGTAGATATGTCAATTTAAAGTATTTATACGCACCGAATCTTTGAAGAAAATAGGCCACTTTTTCACTTGAGAATTCGGAGACATATTCACCATTCTGGACTAAATCGTACAATACAAACATGAGCAATGCTCTAGCATCAGTGAGTTTAACTCTCTCTTTTTTAAGCTTTTCTTTGATTTGTGTAGTAGGTTCGTAAATAATAACTTCGATATTCAAATTACTTAGATATTGTTCTATTATTTTCTTAACTTTTTCCCATTCCAAACCACCATTCCCAGCACCCAAAGGTGGAATTGCAAGGCTTTTTATTTTATAGGTGTCAATAACATTTAATAAGTCTTCCAAACCTCTTTGGATGTACTCATATTCAGATGGTTTTCTCCAGTCTTTTTTAGTCGGAAAATTTATGATAATTTTATCACCAGTGCTCACATTGCCGTCCTTAGTAACGAAAAGTTTACCTATTTCGACTTGTTCATTTTTGCAGGCTTGATTATAGGCTTTATAATTATTTGGATACGCCTTCTTGAATTGAAGGGCAATGCCTTTTCCCATCACCCCAACAGTATTAACTGTATTGATCAAAGCTTCTGCGTTACTGTCCAAAATATTTCCTATTTGATAATTGATCATGACGGTAATTTAAAAATATGCACTTGGAATCACTTTAATTAGATTTTCATCTATCCCAAAGTCAACCAGCTTTTCTTTTATGCTTATCCGTATTCTTCACTAAACATGATTTCAACGAAAATATAGCTCATGGATTCTTTGAAAGGAGTGTTCGAAACAAATATTTTAAAA
>JGI24005J15628_10001737_pt1 | contig 11511 bp, 3 predicted proteins | sample LinPmetageLP40_FD_15628 | JGI IMG/M metagenome (IMG submission 15628) | reverse complement strand
GCAACAGAAGGTGAGTGTCTGAATATGATGTATCATCCACCTAATGATAAACCAAGAGAATTTATGATGCCTATGGAGCATTTATATGACCCAACAAGATTTAAACAGATTGTATTACGTAATGGGGTATTTTTTGACCCTAACAACCAACAAGGAAGGTATCTTATGACTTATATTTATAGATGGGGAGACTACCTATTGTCCAAAAGTAAAGCTGAAATTATGCGAACACAGATGGGGTGGACACCAGACAAAGATGCTTTTGTAATAGGTAATAAAGAAATAGATTTAAAAGGGAAGGTTGTTAATAGTCCAACTTCACCATTATGTAAAGGTATAGCTCAACATTTAAATACTGAGGGTAGCTATGAAGAATGGAAAAAGACAGCTAACAAACTAGATACACCTAGTTTAGAACTACACGCCTTTACTATGCTAACTGGTTTCGGTTCGGTAATTATGGATTTTACAACTACTAACGGCATGACAGTGTGTCTTACAGGAACAGATTCAGGTTCAGGTAAAACAGGTGCACTACAAGCAGCTTTGAGTATATGGGGTAATCCAGAGGCATTAAAGCTTACACAAGGTGGGGCAACAGAGAACGCATTGACAGCTAGATATCTAGCATTTCATAATCTACCGTTTGGTTTAGATGAGGTAGGTAACATAGAAGGTAGAGCGTTATCTAATCTAATACATAAGATATCCAATGGTAAAGCAAAGGTGCGTATGCAGGCTTCAGTGAACGCTGAAAGGGAGTATGAGATGTCTGCATCACTAATAGCTTTGTTTACTTCTAACCATTCGTTGTATAACACTTTGCAGACTGTAAAGAAGAACCCACATGGAGAGGTGGCTCGTTTACTAGAAATTACTGTGAATAAGCCTAAGATATTCTTTGATGACCCAACAGCAGGAGCAAGCATATTTCAACCTTATAATCATAACTACGGACACGCAGGGTTGGACTTTATAACTAAGTTATTTGATTACTCTCCTGATGATATACGTAGTAGGATTGACAAGTGGTTAGTTAAATTTAAAAAAGACTTTGGAGATGATACTACTTATAGATTCCATGAGAACATGGTAGCTTGTACTTTTGCTGCAGGTGAAATAGCTGTAGAGCATGACATAGTAGATTTAGATTTATCTAGAATATATTTAGCTACTGTTAGTGAACTTATAAATATTAGAGATAATGTCATAGGACGTATCAATGTGGTTGATTACGAGAGCATCCTTGGAGAATATCTTAATGCACACAATACTAACATCCTGGCACTTGAAGTGAACGAAAATAACCGACTCAATCAAGAACCAAGAGGTGAACTTTTAATACGTGCAGAAATTGACACAGGTAAGATGTTTATAGAAAAGCGTCACTTTAGAGAGTATCTTGCTAAATTAGGTGTTAGTGTATCTGACTTTATGCTTAAGATGAAAGCAAAAGGTTACAACATACGTGACCATAAACGTCGTATGGGTACAGGTTGGAAAGCTGCTACAGGATTTAGCTCAGTAATGACACTTGAGATTGATACTACTAAGTTTATAGAAGACTTGATACAGGAAAACAATGAGACTAAATGACGAACCAGAATGGAACTTTCCTCTCGAATGGATGCAAGTAGGGGAAAGTTTTTTTATACCAACATTAAAATCATCGTCTATGATATATGCCATTGATAGTGGTGCTAAACGAGCTAAAGTAAAAGTCAAAATATTTCAAACTATGAAAGATGATGTAATGGGTGTTAGAGTTTGGAGAGTTAGATAATTACTCTGGTATACCTTGTGTAACAGCATTTGTCATTTGGCGTTTTATAATTAGCTGAGTTTTCTTTATATAGTCTAAAAATTCTTTTTTCTGTTTTGGTGTTAAATCTTGATTATCTCTTATTTTATTAGCTTGTGCATTCAACTTGTTAAGTCGAGCTTTTAAACTATCAAAAGCTTTTATAGTTGGTAATGCTGCAGGGTTATCATTTAATGTTTCTAAATATTTTGTTGGGTTAGTATTCTTAAATAAATCCATTTGTTCTCTAAGTTTATCAACTTTTTTTATAGTGTTAGCATAAGCTCTTTGGTCTAGGTCAGAAAACTTATTAAAAAAACTACCAAGAATTATAGTATCTGATTTTAAGTTAAGTTCTTGTTTACCTCTTGCAGTTAAGAAAAATAAACTATAAAAATTTTGTGAAAAAGTTGCAGCAGCATCAAAATAGTTATTAAGCAAAGAAATAATATTCATTAGGAGAAACATTCATAAGACCTTGTTCTGCAAAAAAAACTGCTATATCTTTATACATCTCTGGCGTTGAGTCTGCACCTGAATAAGCTGCTCCACGACCTGTTGTTTGATTATATATCGGCGAACCGAAGCCATTAATATTCATATGATATTGATATAGTGGTCTTAAAGCACTTGGCATTAAACTATCAAATCCAAAAGTTAGTCCTCTGTCTGTAGGGTTTATTCTAGATATTGGTATAGGTGCAAAATTATCTAATACAATAGTAGTCATATTACCAAATATTGATGCTTTAGAATTTTCATTAGAATGATTAAGACCTGCAAGTTGAGCACCGAGTGCAGGTATACCGCCTAAACCAAAACCCCACGGTATTTGAAAGACATCACCTTTTTTACCTGTAATTGCACTTATATCAAATCTAGCATACCTAGTCCATCTATCTAAATCATCATTTAATACCATGTTTGTATCATCTTCATCATCACCAGTCGCAAGCATAGATGCTAACATATAAATAACATACCCTAAACCTAGAAGTGAACCTGTTGCTACTTGTGCTCGTTGTTTTTTTAATGCAAATTTTTCTCTAAAAGTAGCTAATCTTTTAGGGTCATTTATTATATAGTCAGGTAAATTACTTTCTACTTCGCTTTCTCTCATCATACCTGGTCCTATTGTTTGAAGAGCTCTAGCAGCACCAACTGCAGAAGCACGGAAGAACATAAAGAAAGCACCAAAACTACGACCGAGTTCACCAACCTCTTCAAAGTTAGATAATCTTTTAGCGTATACTGCTGCTGAAGATTTGGCTGCATTCATAACTTCTTTAGGAACTTGATTATCTTTTATTCCAGTTGCGTTTCTAGCTAAGTAATTCTTTTTTAATATTGAAAATGCCGCTACTCTTACACTCAATTCAAACATACCCATATAGGCATCAAAAAATCCATTTATTTGTCTACCTGTTTTTGCAAATTTATCTCCTCTAAACATTCTTTGTTGTTCTCTAAATACTGCTTCTGATGACAAAGCTTGTTTATAAGCTACCATACCACCTTGTTCTAAATACTCTAAAAACATTTTAGGATAAGTATTACCTTTTTTAGTTTCTTCATTTACAAATTTTCTAAGTTCAACTTTTTTTCCGCCATTATATAATCTGGTCATTTTAAAACTGTGTCTAAAACCTTTCTTTGTTATTAATGTTTCAGCCATAGACATAGCAAAAGCATTTGCATCTTTTAGTCCTACGTCTGTAGCTATTAAAAAATATGCCGAAATAAAGTCACGAGTAAAGTTTACTGGACCAAATTTTACATTATATCTAGTGTGTAACTGTCCTAATTTACCTGTAATAATATTTGCGGTATCTAACAAATGATTTTTATTAGCATAAGATTTTCTAACTGCTGTAAGCATAGCTTCATCTTTAATTGAAATAGCTACAAGAGAACCATCAGGTAAAAAATGAATTACAGTATTTGGTTTTTGTATTGCTTTTTGAAGGGCATCACTATTTCTGTATCTATCTTCATAACTAAATATTTCTTCTATTTTACCTTCTATAGCAGTGGTTTTTACTTTTTCACCTTTTTCATTGAGATATTCAATTTCTGTTGATACTGCATTATATAATGCTTCAGTGTATCCAACCCTACCTGCTCTTGAAGCTGATAATGATGCATCAACTACAACTTGTGTAAATGGGTCTTCTGCATCTTCTGTTTGTGCTTCAAAAGTAGGTTCTAATTTTTTTAATTCTCTTGACATTTTATTTGTTGGTTCAAGATATGCCATATCATCAGATATAAAATCTTGATTCTGTTTACCTTTTAATGGAATATAGTTATTCCAACCATAGAAATCTAATATATTAATAACTTGAGGCCCAGCATAGTTACCTAAAGCATTAAGTTTTGTAGTTTCTGTTTGTACTGTTGTCATGTTTTTTCTAACTGTATTCATAGCATCATAAAGTTCTGGATTACTAAGTTTTACATTTTCATATTCTTGTTTTAGTTGTACGCCAGTATTGTAATTAATAACAGATATGTCGTAAAAACTATCTTTTATGTCTATTGGAATATTGCTAGGTAATACATTTTTTCCTTTATAACTTTTACCAGTTTTATTAGTTACAGTAGGTTGACCTGAGATTCTTGTTTTAGGGTCAGTTAAAAATATAAGGTTTTGTTTGTATTTTTTTAAAGCTGCTATACGTTCATTAGGGTCAGTCCACTCTTTATTAGTTATAGTCTTCATAACTTCTTCTCTATACTCAGCAGGTGACACCTTTGTACCATTTTTACCTTGCATTATTTCTATTGTATTTAACGGTACTGTTAAAATATATCTTATTTGTCTTCTTTCAAATTCATGTTGTCCTAAAAATAAGTCTTGTAAAACGGCTCTTGCTCTTGCTTCACTCGCTTCAGGGTTTGCTTCTTGGTATATTTTTATATAATCTAATAAGCTATTTTCATAGTCTTTTAAAGAAGGTAGCATCTCAATCATATAATCGTTTGCTTTAGAGTATGACAACACAAGTTGGTCATAAACATCATTATTTCCTTCTACACCTCTAAGTAATAAGTTAGAATCTTCTAGCTGTTGTTGTAAATCTTTTATTTTAACAGACGCATTTGCAAACTTTCTTTCTACGTATTTAACAGCTTTTTCATACTGTATACCATTATTCATTATTGATTTTAAACCTGCAAAAAATCTACCTGTATCTGTTCGTTGTTCATTTGCTTCTGTCTGTTGTTCTCTTCTTTGTAAAGTTGTTCTACCTTTTTTATCTTTACTTTGAGGTCCCTCTAATGCGGCAGGGTCCATTCTGTCACCTGGCGGAAACAATATATCTATTATTTCTTGTGGTATACCTCTTTGTTTTGCATTTATAGCTTTTACAAAGTTTATCTTTCTTTGTGTTACTGGAGGTATTGCACCAAACTCAAACAGTTCAGGAGTCATTTTAATTGTGTCACCTAGTAATGTATTATCTACATCTCCTCCTATACTTAATAATCTTTTTATTGCGTTGATTAAATCAGATAATAATGATTTAAATGTGGACTCTCTTGATAGTTGTGGGTCAACACTTTCTACTGAAGCTAAGAAATCAAAGAATTTAGGATTACTAAATGCCTCTGCAAAAAACTCTTGTATATCTGTGAGTCCATAAAAATCATTTTTAAACTCTGTAATACCTTTTTCTGCAGCAGCTTCTCTTGCTTTTACAAGCATATCTCTTAATATAGTTGCTTGTTCTAAATTTAAATTTGAAAGACCGAGCATAGTTGCAGCGTGTAGAGTTTCGTGAAAAAACGCCCTAGCCATACTAGAATCTTCTAAATTTTCTACAATAGAAATTGTGCTATTTTGTTTATCTAAATTACTTATATACACACCTTCAACGTCTTTTTCTTTTGACAATTTCTTCATTGCTTCAGGTGATATAATATTTACCTTTACGTTATCTAAATTAGGAACTCTTAAAAGAACATCTATCAAAGATATTTGAAATAGTCTTAATTTTGTTGCTGGTTTAGATAATATGCTTTGACGTATTAATATTAAACCTTCTCTTACGTTAGTAGCATTTCTTAGAATACTAGTAGTAGGAGCATCCGTGACTACTCTAGCTGTTTCATCTCTTAATTTTGCATTTAAATTAGTTACTATTTTTAGTTTTTCTTTAAGTTTATTTAATTCTTTTTCATCTTTTGCTTGAGCTAATTGTTCTTTAAAAGCTTTGTAAGCTTCATCTACCTTATCTGCTATGGTCCTACCATCTGCATAACTATTAACAGCTACTTTAGTATCTACGTATTTAAGACTTTTTCTTTGCCCTTTTTCAAATCTTTCAACTCGTGAATCTATAGAGTTATCAAATGCACTATCTAGTATTTTATTTTTAGATATATTTTTTCTTGATAAATAAGCGTCAAAAAGTGGTGAATCATAAAATTCTTTTCTTTTATCTCTACGTTTATCTAAACTATCTTCATTAACTATAGTGCCATCAAAAACACCTCTACCATAAAATTCTTTTTTGTTTGCTCCCTTCTCAGGTTTACGTATTATATTATCCATTCCTTCTTCGTACATATAATCACCAAACACTGCTTTCATTAAATCATCAACAGATGTTGCATCTTCTATTGGACTACGAACAGAACCAAACACGGCACCTGTTTTAATAAAGTCTGGTATAGCTACTCCTAATATTTTTGCTTCAACTTCTAACTCTTCTACAACAGGGTTAGTGTTAGCATTAAAAGCTTTTATTCTTTTATCTGTTTCTGTGTTTACTGTTTTTGTACCAGCAGTTCTAGCAGGGTCTATGGCATAACGGTCTTTTATTTTTCTTGGTATTTGAGCTAATATTTTATTATACTTATCTTTATCTTTACTTATTTCTTCAAATTGTTCTTTGTTTAAACTATTCTTTAAAAATCTTCTAATTTCAGGTGGATTTACTTTTGTTTCTTTACTACCTTTTTTAGTTTTAATTACTTCAATTATTTTATATTCTTTACCAATAGAAACTCCTTGGTCTTTAAGAATATAGTTAGTTAACTCATTAGCTATTTTGGTATTACTTTTAAGTTTTTTACCTTCTTTTAAGTCTAATGTAACACGAGGTTGTAAATAATATGATAGCAATACTTCTTCTGCTACCTGACCTGTGGATTGAATTTCTCTCTCTTCTCTTATAAAATGACTGTCTTCTAAATTATTATCTCTTTGATAATTTTGTATTTTAGTTTTATTATTACTTAATACTGTAGAAGTTTTAAGTTCTTCTTTTGTATCAGCTGTTGTTTTTATAGGTGATGCTACATTAAGATACGCTTCGTATTCTCGTTTAAAATCTTTATCTTTAAATCTAGTTCTTGCATAATTATCTGCTTTTCTTTTGCCTTCTTTCTCAGTGTTATAAATCTTAGCATATTCACTTTGAAACTCTTGTATTCTAGCAGGCACAGGAAGTTTTTGTTCTTTAGCTGGAACCACTGGAATACCAGCTCCAGCTTCATCTAAATTAATAGTTGATGATTTTCCTTCTTGTATTTCATTGATGTACTTCATTATAGCGTCAACACCTTCTTTTACACTTAGAGTCTCTGGGTCTGGGTCTTTACCTTGAAGTTTTTCTATATCTGTTTTTTCTTCACCTTCAAAATTTATTCCACTTTCTATAGCTTTTTTCTTATTCTTTTCTTCAAGTTCTCTATTAGCTTCTGCTCTATCAAAAGCAAGTTTTTGTCTTTGTTCAGCAGTAAGAGTATTAGTTTTATTAGTAGTTTTATTAGTAGTTTTATTAGTTAAATTTGTCTGTCTTCTTTCAGAATCAAGTACAGGTATGTTTTCTACAACAACTTCTATAGGAATATTATATGTATTTGAGTCATTAATTATTAATATTTTATCTTCATCAGTTAAATGTTCGGCTTTATTTAAAGCTTCTGCTAATGCAGGGTCAGCACTTTTTAATGCTTGTTCTAATGAAGGATTGAATCCTCCTGTTCCATCATCAACTCTTCCAACACCCCCGCCAGTATCATCCATTGAACCTCCGAAAGCTCCTGAAGAGTCTTCGGCAATGTTAATCTCGTTGTAGTATTCGTTAAGAGAGTCGTCTGATGCAGATATCTTAGGGCCAATTCCAGGTCCGTTTTCGATAGAATTTCCAATTTCATTTTGTCGTCTTGAATCATCATCCACCTCCGTTTTAGATGGGTCTATATTAGCGTTATTTACATCAATTTCTTCAGTATTTTCATAACTAAAATTACCTTTATTTTGTTTTTCTACAGTTTCTTTTTTATGGTTTTCTCTTTTCTTATTTGGTGTCCAAACTTTTTGTTTTTCTGTAAGTTCTTTCTCAGTTAAATTTTTAGCATCAATCGTATCAGTAGTTACAATATCTTCATCTACATCAATGTTTGGGTTTGGGTCACTTGATTTTGGTGATACAGGTCCACTTCTAAGTCCACCGATTGTTGCAGGTACGATAGGCATTACAAAACCAGCTGCAGCTGCGTTAATATATTCTTCAATAGCAGCTTTATCAGTTAAAGGTAAATATGCAGCGTATCTTTCTATAGCACTTTGTAATGCTTCAACAGGTGCTTCTTTTAAACCTGTTATACCTATGTTTTTAGCTACATTAAGAAGAACATTTTGCGTAGGTAATGCCATTTTTTCTAGAGCACCAAGACCAATTTTTAATCCTAAATAATTAGCTAACGCATGAGCTGTACTTAATCCTGCTAATCTACCTGTACCTAATTCTTTTATTTTTTCTAACTGTTCTTCTGGATTATCTATATCTTTTATAGCTTCATCTATTGCTCTACCTGTTGTTTCACCTGCACCAAATTTGGCTGACATTGTACCTAACGCTGCAGTTCTACCTGCTCTTGCATAAATATCTTTAATAGCTTGTTTACCACCTTGTGAGGTTAAAAATTTAGTTGTTTCTGCTCTAATAAAATCATTACGTTCTTTTTCACCTAAATCTTTAGCTACATCTATAATACCTTTTTTAACTAGGTTTTTACTAACAAGCCCAGTCAATGCACCACTTACTGTTCCTGCACCAGGAGCTAAAGCAGTACCAACCATTGCACCCGCAGTTGCAGTTACAAGAGCTTCACCAATCATACCTACACCTTGACCTGCAATAAAAGGTATAAACTCAGTTAATACTGCACCTATACCTTGGTCTAATGCTTTTGTAAATTCATCTGTTACTTTGACACCTCTACGACCAATCGCTGCTTCAGACTCATCCATCTTTCCAAGACCTGATTTTATCATTTCATCAGAGTCAACGGCTTTACCTGCAAGCACTTGTGCCCCACCTAAAATACCACCAAATTGGTCTTTATATGTACCTAAACCACGAAAGAAATCACTGCCTTCACCTTCTTGTAAAACTTTAGGTTGGTCTGTGGATTGTTGAGTTTGAGGTATATTTTTACGAGCTTGTTCTACACGTTGACGTATTTCATCTGAATCACGAGGTATATTATCTGGTATGTTGTTTATCTGTATACCATCTTTTGTTAATACCGAATATGGCATCAGGCACTCCCTTTAAAAATCGACCATAATTGGTTGATTTTGACCTACAGTTTGTTGAGGGCGTATCATATTAAATCTTTTATAAACATCATCTTCGGCTATTTTCATTGCTATTTCTGCTTGATTAAGTGCTGCAAGGTCATCATCATCAAGTCCACCTTTTGCTTCTGACTTTGCTCTTAGCTGTGTAGCTAACATTTTATTATTTTGGTAATCAGTATCTTTTCCAAGTTCTGCTGAAACGACGTTTTGTTGTTTAATACCATAGTATCCACCTTGTGTGTGTCCTGTAGATGCAATTTTAGCTATCTCTAATTTTCTATCTTCTGCTCTTTGGGCAGCATCCATATCAAGAGCTTTAGTAGCTATTGCAACTTCTTCTGCTCTTTGTTGTTTATCTATATTTGCTAGTATATCATCTACTTCATCTGTTGTTTTTGCATATGATTCTACACCTGCTGAAGCACCTGAAGCTAAATTATCTATAAAGTTTGCAGACTGTCCTGATGCCATACCTAAACCACCACGTATTAGAGCCATATTTAAAGCATCTCCTTTTCTTTCTTCTGCTCTTGCACGAGTATCTTCTCTTGCTGTATCTACACCAATCATATCTTGTATTAATTCTTGTTGTGCTTTAGCTGCGGCAATAAGGTCTTTTTTACTAGTTTTTTTATTTATATTTGCTGGGTTAAATGAAGGAGCAGTAGAAGCAGTAGTTTTAGTAGGCGGTTGTTTTAAATCGTCATCATCATCACCACCAAATAAACTGTATCCACCGATACCAAGAATAGCTGTTAAAAGTTTGTTTTTATTTGCAAGCCCTAAAGCTTTACCTGGTACACCTTTTAGGTTACTTAATATTCCAGTAGCTTTACCTTTTGTTTTATCTGCTGCAGAACTTATAGTGCCTGCAACTGTTGCATCGTCCACTACATCTGGTATTTTAGATGGGTCTATCACTCCACCATATCCAGATACACCTTTTGCTAAATTTGCTTTTCGTTGAGCTTCTATGTACTTAACAAAATCTTCATCAATTTCACCACCTTTAGCATATCCTACAATCCCACCTTCTGCATATGTACCTACATTATTTACAGGGTTAGCAGCTATACCACTAGCAGCTAGTTGTATTGGGTCTATTTCTGGTGCTGATGGTGGAGTGCCTACTCCTTGACCTCCAGGCATCATTCGTTGAGGAACCATTTTTGCTATACCTGTTCTTTTTTCTGCTTCACCTACAAGTTGTTCGGCAACGGTAGATTTCTCCGCTTGACTAGCTTCATACCTTGCTTTCATATCTTTACGTCTTTGCATTTCACCTAACGCAAGATAGATAGGTACTTCGCCCATAGGGTTTTTAACATAATTAACTAATGCGTCTTCTGGTAATCCTTTTAGTCTGTCTTGTAGTTGTATAATATTCATAATTATTTCATTGGTTATATAAGCCAAGACCTGCAATACCAAGTCCACCTATTTGACTAGCCATACTAGGAGCTGGAGCATATTGTACTTGTGTACCACCTAATGCACCTGCATTACCACGAAGTATGTTTGATTGATACTCAAGTAATTGTCTTTCATAATCTTGTTCTTCTTTAAACTGTTGATAAGCAATATTAGCTTGTTCTTGATTTAACGCTTGTTGTTGACCTGCAGTAGCTCCTTGAGCTTTAAGTCTTTCTAAATTAGCTTGTTGTTCTTGTGAACCTAATCCACCCGTAGCTTGAGCACTTTGTAATGTAGTACCTAGTCCTGTAAGACCTAAATCTTTTTGTAACCCTGCAGTAAATTGTCCACCTTGTTGTTCCATCTGTCTTCTTTGCATTTCAGCTTGTAAGTTTTGACCACCAACATTTATGTTAGCGGCTCTATCTCTTTCAAACTGTTGTTGAGCATTCTCAAACGCTGATTGATTACCTTTGGCTCTTAAGTCAGCTATTAATCTATTAGTACTTGCATTATTCTCTCCACTCATTAATGCTTCACGACCACTACCAAAAGTACCTCTTCCGATTGAGCCCATTGCAAATTTGTTTGCTTGTACATCTCCTTGTCTTCTAGCCTCTGCTATAGCTTGGTCAGTTACTGCAGAAGTATATGGATTTGCTGCATTACCAGCGTATTGAAAAGAGGGTACGTTAGT
>JGI24005J15628_10001732_pt1 | contig 11536 bp, 10 predicted proteins | sample LinPmetageLP40_FD_15628 | JGI IMG/M metagenome (IMG submission 15628) | reverse complement strand
GATCACGAAGGGCGCTATGCCTTTAATAATCAGCCGTCCATTGGTCACTGGAACTGCCAAGCCTTAGCCGCTGCATTGGAAGGCTTGATACCTGAAGCTGAACTCAAGGCATCGCTAGGTAAATATGGAACTTATTTCTATGACCATTTAGCAGGTTTATACCGAGCTAAATTGGGCTTACAAAACAAAGACCCTCAAGATTTGAAAATAGTCGAAGGTTTATTGAATTGGTTAAAAGAAGCTGGTCTAGATTACACAAACTTTTTTCGAAATCTTCATCAGATTCATAATCCCAATCAATCCATCTTTGCGGATGCAGAAGGAGAAGCATGGCTAGAGTCTTATATGAAAAGATTTGACCAAGAAAGCATATCTAAAAAAGAATCCCAAGAGCTGATGTTGAAAAATAATCCTAAATATATTTTGAGAAACTACCTAGCCCATGAAGCAATAAAAAAAGCAGAAGCAGGAGATTTTTCAGAAGTAGAAAGGCTACACATGATTTTAAGCGCCCCTTTCGACGAACACCTGAAAATGGAATCTTACGCTGCTAGCTCTCCAGATTGGGGAAAGAATTTAGAAATATCTTGCTCTTCTTGAGTCAGCAAATATTATTTTTTTCACATCCAAGGCATACTTTTGCCAATCCCATTTCGCCATGTCTATCTTTTGCAAAGTAATTAAAAGGTAAATCTTTCTTGCAGGTTAAGCATTTTTTCTTATTCACAAAGAAACTGTAACAAAAATTATGATTCTAAATAAAAGAACCCCCGAGATTAAAATCTCAGAGGTTCTAGGGGGGGAGAAGAAACTTTAAAAAACTTTATTGTTTCTTACTTCGATTAAGCACCGAAAGTTAAGAATCCTAAACTACCTACGTAGAGTAAGGTTGAGAAGCAGACTACATAACCCACTGTGCCTATTGCTGCTTTATATACATCCATTATGTAACTCCTTGTTATGTGAATGAATTAAAAAATTGTTTTGATTTCTTAAATAATTATTAGTATTTTTTAAATCTTAAAATGTTTAAAAGTATTTTTAAACTTTTAGTTATCAAAAATATGTTTTTTATTACCTCTTTGACCAAAACACCCGCTGAGTATATTCAAATAAGGATTTAAAGCTAGAGCAAAAAGCTAATTTTTACTCAAATTTTATCTATTGTTATATAGAATTTACTAAAAGTTATAAAAAAAAGACTTTTTTATACTTTTTTAAGACTATGCAATTTAATCTTATTTATAGGATACTTATTAAAGACAGACGAAATTTAAAATAGTTCAAAATTAAGACGAGGAAATATTGAGATGAGACAAATACAACTAGCAAATCCCGGCGGTTTAGAAAATTTATTACTTTGTGAGGCGGATACTCCCAAACCAAAATCAAATGAAGTCGTAATAAAAATCTCAGCTAGCAGCTTAAATTATCATGATCTTATGGTTGCTCTGGGTTTAATCCCAACTGATGATAAAAGAGTACCACTATCAGATGCGGCCGGTGAAATAACAGAAATTGGTTCCGGTGTAACTGAATGGAAAGTTGGAGATCAAGTAATGAGTGTTTGTTTTCCAAATTGGCAAAGTGGTCCTCCTAAATATGAATTATTGAGTTTTATTGGTGACAATCAAGATGGCTATGCTGCTGAAAGTATTGCCATCCCTGCTAGCGCAATTACGCGTATACCTAAAAATTTAAACTTAAAGGAAGCGGCCACCCTGCCATGTGCTGGTTTAACAGCTTGGCGAGCTTTGGTTGATGAGGGAAAACTTAAATCTGGCGAAACAGTTCTAGTTCAAGGAACTGGTGGCGTTTCCATCTTTGCCTTGCAGTTAGCAAAATCTATGGGAGCAAAAGTAATTGCTACATCTTCTTCTGAGGAAAAACTGGAAAAACTAAAAGCGCTAGGAGCAGATGAGCTAATCAACTATAAAGAGACTCCTCAATGGGGAAAAGAAGTTTTAGCTAAAACGAATAACGAAGGAGTTGATCACGTNATTGAAGTTGGAGGCGGTGGGACTTTTGGAGAATCAGTTAGAGCTGCAAAACTCGGTGGTCATATTGCTCTCATTGGAGTGTTGAGTGGACCTGCAGTTAGCGAAATAATTCTTCCTAGAATTTTCTTAAAACAAATTCGCCTAAGCGGTATAGCAATGGCTAATCAAGAATCTCAAATTGCGATGATTGAATATTTAGAAAAGACTGATATCAAACCTGTGATCAGTGATACTTTTGACTTAGCCGAATTAGCAGATGCTTTTCAACATCAAATAGATAATAAGCACTTCGGTAAGATATCTATCACAATGGACTAAAAGCCAAATATGGAAAAATTTGATTTTGTAATTTTGGGTGGTGGTTCTGCTGGTTGTGTATTAGCAAATCGACTTAGTGAAAATCCTAATCATTCTGTGTGTTTGGTTGAAGCCGGATCGAAAGACAATAGTTTTATGATAAAGATTCCAGCGATGTTTGCATTTATGGGTGAGGCAAGTAAATATAACTGGGCTTTTGTAACCGAACCTCAAAAAGCTTTTGCAAAAGAAAAAAAACTTGAGCCCGCAGTTTCTGTAGTCGATACCATAGGACAGACTCATAAAATTCAAGAAGAAACTGAAGAGCATAGACGAGGCTACCAGCCAAGAGGAAAAACTTTAGGCGGGTCTAGTTCTATCAATGCAATGTTGTATGTACGTGGGCATCGATGGGATTATGATCATTGGGCAAGTCTTGGAAATGAAGGTTGGTCATATGACGAAGTGCTTCCATATTTTAAAAAGTCAGAACATAACGAAACTATCGATAATGAGTTTCACGGACAGCATGGCCCCTTAAATGTAACGGATATTCCTCACAAAAATAGATTTGTAGATTATTTTATTGAAGCAGCTTCGCAGTTTTATAAATTAAACGATGATTACAATGGTGCCGATCAAGAAGGCGTTGGCGTTTATCAAACGACACAAAAAAATGGGAAGAGATGGAGTGCGTCAGCTGCTTATTTACATCCAGTTATGGATAGACCAAACCTCACAGTTTTCACAGACACTACTATTGATAAAATTATTTTTGATGGTCACAAAGCTGAGTCGGTCAATTGTTTAGATAAAAACAAAAATTCATTCAGCATAGAAATTGGTAAAGAAGTTCTCTTGTCTTCAGGTGCTTTTGGCTCTCCTCAAATATTACTTAGATCTGGTGTTGGGCCTGCTGACGAATTAGCGAAGCATGGGATTGACTCTGTCATGAATATTCCAGGTGTTGGTAAAAATCTGCAAGACCACATTGATATTATTAAAGTCTTTACCCATAAAAGTTCTGATCTCATTGGATTCTCCTTGAAATCTATTTTTTATAGATTCCCTTTAGAAATTCTAAAGTATTTGTTTTTTAAGACAGGTCAATTTACTAGCACCGTTGCAGAGGGCATGGGCTTTATTAGATCATCGCCGGAAAAAGAGATTCCAGATTTACAACTTCATTTCTGCGTTGCTCCAGTTAAAGATCACGGACGAGAATTTCTCTATGGAAATGGCTTGAGTTCTCATGTTTGTCTACTTAGACCAGAATCTAGAGGCGAAGTGACGCTTAAATCTAAAGATCCTTTCGATGCTCCAAAAATTGATCCAAGGTTTCTTTCTGAACAAGCAGATGTTGATTTGTTAGTGATTGGTTACAAAAAGATGATGGAAATTTTAAATACCGATCCTATAAAAAAACATGTTGTTAATGATCTTAGACCTATCGATGTCAATAATGATGAGGCTATTGAGGAAGTTGTCAGAGAAGAGGCAGATACTATTTATCATCCGGTTGGGACTTGTAAAATGGGAAATGATGATATGAGTGTTGTTAGCAACGAACTCAAAATTCATGCATTGGATAAGATTCGGGTAGTAGATGCTTCAATTATGCCAACCCTTATCGGAGGCAATACTAATGCTCCAACTATAATGATTGCTGAAAAGGCAGCTGATTTGATCAAAAGTACTTGGGCTTGAGTTTATTTTAAGACAATTTTTATTGTATTGATTTAAAAGACCTATTAATTGAGAATTGTTTACACTAAAAAAAGGGGAGAAGAAATGAGAAAAATTATAACTTTATTAATCCTAGGAGCTTTAGTTAGTTGCTCGGATACTCGACTAGATATTGTCGACCATTCAGGGAGTGCTTCATTTTCGAATGGAGATAAACCTAACTTTAATGAAGATAGAAGTGCTTTTTTTGGAGATACACACGTTCATACCAAATACTCATTTGATGCTTACATTTTTGGTGTTACTGCTTCTCCTGATGATGCTTATAGATATGCTCAAGGTGAATCCATTAAACATCCTCTAGGATATGATATGCAAATCGATGAGCCTCTAGATTTTTATGCTGTAACTGATCATGGTTTTTTCATGGGCATGCTAAATGGATGGGCAGATACTTCCACCTATGCCTCTACTCTTCCTGGTGCGAAACCTTTCCATAATTTAAATAGAAAAGAAAATCAAACAGTTGAAAGTGCTGGCGAGAGGCTTGGCATGTTTCAAGTTTTAGTAAGGGATACTCTTATGGACAGAAGAAGTTGGTGGGACCCTACTTTGTGGAAAGCTGTTTTGAGCAAAAATCTTTCTATGGGTTCTAAAAACTTTGATCAAGCTACCCATACTTCGGCTTGGGCTGATATTTCTCGAGCTGCAGAAGAAGCTAATAACCCGGGTAAATTTACTACTTTCACTGCTTATGAATTTACTACCTCAACTGATGTAGAAAACGGTAATTTACATAGAAATGTTATTTTTAAAGGCTCTCAAATTCCTTTGAGACCACACTCTAGAATTGATTCGATAAACCCTGAAGATCTTTGGAATTGGATGGATAACTTAAGAGAAATGGGTATTGATTCTTTAGCTATTCCCCATAATTCAAATGGATCCAACGGCCAGATGTTTGAAATGGAAACCTTCGAAGGCAAGCCAATTACTCAAGAATATGCTGAATTAAGAATGCGAAATGAGCCTTTGGTTGAAATGACTCAGGTTAAAGGAACATCAGATACTCACCCGCTCTTATCACCTAATGATGAATTTGCAGACTTTGAAATCTATGATTATCGAATTGGCTCGGTACCTAATGCTTACAGTTATCCTGCCGGTGGATACGTGAGAGAAGCTTATTTGAAAGGGATGCTTCTAGAGTATATGTCGCAGGGAAATCCCTATAAGTTTGGATTAATTGGAGCAAGTGATAGTCATACTGGAGCTGGAGCTTACAAAGAAGATAATTATTGGTCAAAAATTGGGATAGTCGATGGTACTCCGCAATCTCGAGGCACGGTTCCATTGGATCAAGAGCAAATTGATCTAGCTGCTGGCGTTGATAATCCTTTAGCGAATTTGTATAAAGATGAGCAAGGCTCTTATTTGGAAACTGGATTTAATGCTTGGGGAGCTTCTGGATTGGCTGGAGTCTGGGCAGAGGAAAATACTAGAGATTCACTTTTTGCTGCAATGCGCAGAAAAGAAACATTCGCTACTTCAGGAAATAGAATGAAGGTTAGATTCTTTGGCGGATACGAAACTAAAGATTTAGATTTGAGTGATGGAAATTTAATCAAAGCTGCGTATGCATCTAGTACCACTATGGGTGGTGAGATTTTAGCTGATGGTTCAAAGGTACCTAGTTTTTTAGTATGGGCACAAAGAGATAAAAATGGCGCACCTCTTCAAAGAGTACAAATTATTAAAGGCACGTTAAGCAATACAGGAGGCGATCCTTCTGAAAAGATATATGATGTCGCTTGTTCAAATGGGGATGCTGTTAACCCTTTAACTAACCGATGCCCAGATAATGGTGCCAGAGTTGACATAGAAACTTGTACTTTTTCTAAAAATGTTGGTTCTGCAGAATTGAAAGCAATTTGGACTGATCCTGATTTTAATGAAAAAAATAGGTCTTTCTATTATGTAAGAGTTTTAGAAAATCCTACTTGTCGATGGTCTACTTGGGATGCTCTTCGCAATGGCGTTAAGCCAAGAAAAGATTTACATTCAACCATTCAAGAGCGTGCTTGGTCATCTCCAATTTGGTATGTCCCAACTGGATCTAACGAAATGCCGCCTGCAAGATCGTTAATAATGAATGATTAATATCTGACGCTGTAATTAAAAAATTAATCTCAGNCGAATGACTAAAAAACTATTTATATTTTTAGGAATTGGTCTATCAATTTTTTTGATAGATCTTCTTCTCAATCCTGTCGATGAAGANAAGACNATNTTCATTACNAATGATGAAGTAATGAGTCTCGTCAGTGCCTGGTCAATACAGGTTGGTAGAGATCCAAATGTCGACGAAATTAGGTCAATTATTGATGGTTTGGTCGAAGAAGAAATTCTCTATCGCGAAGCTCTCAGACTGGGCCTTGATAATGAAGATAGGATCATAAAGCGTCGATTGGCTCAAAAGCTTACTTTTCTGAGGCAGGAATCTATATCCAATGATCCTGATGATAAAGCGTTGGCGGCATATTATGATTCTAATGTTGACGCTTATAAGAATCCTGAAAGATTTAGTTTTACTCATCTCTATTTTTCAATAGAAAAAGATGCATTAGAAAGATCAAAACTAGCTTTGCGTAAGATAAAAAAAGGAGATAATTATTCTGGAGCTGATCCATTTTTACTAGGTAAAAATTTTTCTAATAGATCTAAAAAGGATATCAAAAAGGACTTTGGAATTAATTTTCTTAAAGCTTTTGACTCGTCAGAATTAAATACTTGGCTCGGTCCAATTACTTCTTCGTATGGGATTCATCTTGTAAAAATTTTAGATAAATCTGAAAGCTACCTTCCTACTTTTGCAGAGATAAGACCGCAAGTAAAAATAGATTATTTGTTAGAGGAAAGAGATTCGCAAATAAAAGGCTATCTTGAGGAACTAAAATCAGAATATAAAGTGGTCTTGAATCCCAATTTCAAATAATGAGCTTTAAGCAAAAATTAATCAGCCTTATTTTCTGTCTTCTAGCTTTTAACGTTTCCAGCCATGAATTCAGTCCAGCTCATTTAATAATTACCGAGAAAAGTAACTTTACTTATGATGCTACTTGGATGTATCCAATTAAAACAATTGGAAGTAGAGCCTCCCTCACCTTCCCAGAGAGTTGTGAGTCTCTTAGTGAAAAACCCTTTAAAAGAGGCAAGTACTCAGTAGAAAAAATTAATCTGATCTGTCTTGAAACGCTGAGAGGACAATCAATTGGTGTCATCGGGTTGAGTGTTTTGAACGATGCCTTGGTAACTGTAAATTTTTCTGACGGCAAAAGATTTGAAGGACTAATGAATTTAAAAGTACCTGCCATTAATATTCCCGCTGATGAGCAAACTTTTCCAACTGGTTACTTTTTCTTAGGGATAGATCATTTATTAGGCGGGGCTGATCATTTAATTTTTGTTTTAGGGCTGCTCTTTTTAGTTTTTGGATGGGCTAATCTTTTTAAAACNATAACCGCATTTACCTTGGCGCATAGCATTACTCTTGGTTTGTCAGTTTTAAATGTTATTAAACTTCCTACAGGCAGCATAGAAGCCCTGATTGCTTTGACAATTATTTATTTGGCTTTAGAAATAAATTCAGATTCTAAAAAGAAAAAAGCTCCCTGGATCATGGCCTTTGGATTTGGTTTGCTTCACGGATTTGGATTTGCTGGAGCTTTAACTGAAATAGGAATAGCCAATGAACAGTTATTGCTGTCTTTGTTGTTTTTTAATATTGGTATTGAAGTCGGCCAACTAATAATGATCCCAATTTTCTTATTAGGGATTTGGCTTTTAAACAAACTGAAACTAGAAAAATTTTCTTATACAGGCGCATCTTTCCTTCTAGGCGGAATAGGAAGTTATTGGCTAATAGAAAGGTTTCTTGGAATTATTAGCTAAAAAAAGGCTGCTTAAGCAGCCTCTTTTTTATTAAATCAAAGGAATTTCACCACTCACATAATTTTCAGCAACTTCACAAGTAGAAATTTTATTAAATTCATTTTGAACATCTTGTGCATTGGCTAGATATTGCTCAAGCCCTAAAACCCTTTGCTCGGCAGTTTGATTAAAGTTTCCCCAAAAGAAATCTGGTTGTTCTTGTCCCGCTGGATAATTATCAGGATCTGGAGCTAGAACTACATAACCATATGGACCGTTATTAGCATCTGGTGAATTTAAGTAATCTTCAAATTTTTCAATCGTCGCTCTTAAATCTTTGGCGCCATAACCATCGTTGTAACTACAAGCTTGGTAATCGGAAGAGAAATTAGTCGTATCAAATTCTCCAAAAGAATCTATCGACCTTCTGACATATGCATCAAATGAATAAACACTTTCATTGTTACAGTTTAAAATATTTAAATTTTCTTCTGTCCATTCGTTAGCTTTATCGTATCCCGTCCAAGTTTCCCAGGCACTAGCGGCATCAGCTTTTGAATTCCAAACTAATTGCCAAAATCCATCTTCTGTATCTGACTCTTGAGGGTCTTCATGCACTAGTCCCCATGCGGAAACCAAAGGAGAATTTGTTTCTTCCAAAAGCACTTGCCATGACGGCAACATTTTTGAATTAAAAGCTTCCAAAGAATAATCTGCACCTTGCATGCAAGGAACGTATTCCATGTAAAATTTTTGCGGGTACTTTTCTGATCCTAAAGCAGCATATGGTGAACTTGTATCCTTGCTACAAGCTGCGACAAGACCCAAAACTACAACCAAACTAATAAAATTTATATACTTTTTCATTTTTATATCTCCTTAAAATAATATTTGATATTAATACTAATTTTTGACTTAGCAAACTAAATTATAAAATCTTTCCAATTTCATCAAATTCATACCTAGACGCTCTAGGTCTTGTCTGCTCCTCATCGCCATAACCCAGATTACATAAGAAATTACTTTTCCAGTTTTTTTCTGCAAAAAACTCTTCATCCAGCCCATTATTATCAAATCCGCTCATTGGGCCGGTACCTATATCAAGAGCATGGGCAGCTTTTATAAAATAGCCGCCTTGCATTGAAGAATTTCTAAATGCTGTTTGATAAGTGAAGTCGGCATTATCTTTAAATAAAAAACTGATATCCATAGCAGGAAAATTTCTTGGCAAGTCTTCGTAGAAAGACAAATCCATAGCTAAAATTGCCGTGACTGGCGCATTCATAGTTTTTTCCAGATTCGTTTCTAGAATGAAAGGCTTGAGTCTTTCCTTTGCCTCTTTAGATTTAATAAAGATTATTCTTAAAGGCTGGCAATTAAAGGAAGTTGCATTATTTTTAACCAAATCGTATAACTCTATTAAAGTCTCATCCGAAACTTCTTTGTCTTGAAACCCATAAAAGGTTTTACTTTCCGTGAATATTTTTTTCATGCTTTTTCCTTTATTTTACTTTTTAAAATTTCTAAATGAGGGTTGAAGTCATCTGGAAAGGCTTTTTTAAGACTCTCTTCATGATCATTGAAATCTAAAATGCCTTTTTTAAAACTTGGTCTATTTTTTAATCGTTCCCAGTAACTATTGATTTTAGGAAGCTCGGACATCTCTAAAATCGAGTCGAGCCTGAGATCAACCATTCTATAAAAACAACACATAAGATTGATATCAGCATGGTTAAAATCGCCAAAAAGATAGCCCTCGTCATCTAGATTATTTTCTAATTCAACCAAAGAATCTACTAAAGCCTTGTAGCCCATTGGGCCAACCTTATTTTTTATAGAAAAAAAGTACGTTGAAATGAAGACCATTTTTCTCTCTCGTCTTGGGTGTCTTCGAATGATTTTCCAAATTGCTTTTAAGCTCAACTCTTTTACCAATATCTCTACTAAACCAAGTGAAAAAATAGCAATGGCAGTGCCTAAGGTCTTTCCTAAGGGAACTCCTTCAGTGATAGTAGTATCATAAACCCATCGTCTTAATTCCTCTTTTGCTTGCGCTTCCTTCGGCCAGAGATTAATTTGATTTTTGCCTTCAATATCATCCAACCTTTCTATTATGTATGCGCTATCCCGAACTATTTCATCATTTATTTTTAGAACCGGAACCACGCCAGTTGGATTTATATTTTTTAAATAATCTTTATCTAAGTTTTCAGCCTCTTCATATTGGTCGCATAATTTCATTGGTATATGATCAAATTCTAAACCTTTCTCGTACAAAGCAACTCTTACCATCTGGCTGCAAAGCGACCAATTTGCATGATATAAAACTAATTTGGGTTGAGTCATCATTTCCGTATTTATTACTTATTTCGATATTATGTCATTTTTTAAAATTTACCGCATCGCAGGTTTGCGGAGTTAATTTTTTTACTATTTTGATTTAATTTATCTTAATATAAAGAAATGTTAGATAAAATTTTTCTATTTCTATTCGGTGTTGAGTGGCTTGGTTTTGGCATTTTAGGCTTATTCTTTCCTGAGATAATTGCCAATTTATTTGGTATTCAGGAACCCTCTCAAACTCTTCTCTATCTGAACGAAACAAGAGCCTTGTATTGTTTCTTCACAATCTTAGGAACCATGTCTCTTATATCGATGTACAAACCTAGATTACGTAAAAAAGTCTATCTAACTTTTACTATTTTATTAGGAAGTTTCTTGATTGGAAGGATTTTTAGCTTTGCCCTAGATGGCAGCTTTAACAACACTACTGCCTATGTATTTATAAATGAGTTTATAGTGTTTGCTATTGCTTATTGGAGATATTCCAAAAGGGATTTTATTTTTTAAAGAAGATTTTCCATTAGGAATTCCATTGCGTCTTTTTTACAAGCGCGTCTGAGATCCCAAGTTCCTCCAGTCCAGGCTCCAAAACCTGCAAATTCTTCGAATAATTTCATTCTATCTTCAGGACTATTCCCAGAGAGAATTTCTCCTCCTTTAGTTTCATAGGTAATGTTTCCACTTTTATCTATACGTCCAAACTCTTCAGTTTTAGGCACTAACGAATCTGGCCAAAATGTTTTTGGATACATTGAGTCAAAACCATGAAGAGCGTCAGGATACAAAATATCTTTTGAATTTGACCCTGAATCGTTTATTCCTTTCGAAAGTCTTTGTACAAGAGAAAATGGAGCATAATCGTCTTTATCACCAATTAAATTTAACATTGGTGCTTGGGTCCAACGCATTTCTTCAGGCCAGTGCAAGGCGATTGGATAATAACTCAGATGAAGTGCAAAGCGCTCCCCATCTGGAGCTAATTTTTCAGCTAATGGCAACCAGCCAGAATATAAGGAAGCTCCTCCTCCTAAACTCCATCCACAAATACCTATTTTTGCATCATTAATATCTGGATGCTTCGACAGAAATTTTAAGGGCTCAAATGCATCTGCCATTAACATAGCGGTAGTTACTGCCATTTGATCTTCAACTGTTGAGATTACTCCTCTCGCTTCAAAACTATCAACTTGAAAAATAGCTATTCCGCTTTCAAGAAATGTTTGAATCATTTCATACTGAGCAGCCCCCCAGCCACCACTATGATGAACACAGACCATACA
>JGI24005J15628_10001731_pt1 | contig 11536 bp, 9 predicted proteins | sample LinPmetageLP40_FD_15628 | JGI IMG/M metagenome (IMG submission 15628) | reverse complement strand
ACAGGCGTAAACGTGAAATTTGCAGACCTTACTGAAAGTTTCGTAAAAGAAATTATCTTAGAAGCAGAGGGTAAGAATACTCACTTAGAGCATCTGGAAGATAATATTTTTAATAGAGGATTTCAAGGAGCCAAAGAAGCAATTGACTATCTTTATAGTTTACATGACATGCTTGAAGGCAATACAAAAACACCAATCAGTATGACAACCAAATGGGACGGTGCTCCAGCCATTATTGCAGGTAAAGATCCCCAGACAGGAAAGTTTTTTGTAGGTACAAAAGGAGTTTTTGCTCAGAGAAAACCTAAGATTAATTTTACAGACAAAGACATAGAGGAAAATCATCCTGCAGAAGGACTTCAGGTAAAACTTAAAACAGCATTAAGAAATTTAAGGAAACTAAACTGGAATACAGTTGCTCAAGGCGATATGCTTTACAGTAAAAGTGATTTAGAAACTACAAATATTGATGGCGAAGAAGTACTAGTGTTTAAGCCAAATACTATTGTATATGCAGTACCTACTGATAGCGACTTAGCAAAGCAAATAAGTAGTTCAGAGATGGGTATTGTTTGGCATACCGAATATAAAGGTGGACCTACACTTGCAGATACTCAGGCATCTTATGGATTCGATAGTAGTCAATTAGGGCAAACATCTAGTGTGTGGCACAGAGACGCAATTATAAAAGACTTTAGTGGCACAATTACATTAACTAAAGAAGAGAGTAGTGATGTTTTAGATGCAATAGCCATGGGTAATAATTATTTAAAATCTATTGATTCAGATACATTTAAATGGTTAGAACAAGGCAATGACTTAATTGGTAAAGATTTTTTACAGCAACTTAAAGCTCACGTAAATAATAATATTAGAGCAGGAGCATTTGATCAACCTGTAAAATTTGCACAAGGTTTTGTACAAAAGTATATAGACTTTATGCAAAAGAAAATAGATGGTTATAAAACTCAGGCAAAGCAAGACGAGATGACAGACAAATTAGTACAGGGTGTTAAATTTATAAAACAAAATGTACCACAAATAGTTGCAGTTTATGATTTGTATTTAAAAATTATAGAAGCAAAAATTAAAATAGTTAAAAAGTTAGAAACAATTAGGCAACTACCAACATTTAAAGAAACTGAAAATGGGTATGAGGTAACAGGCGAAGAAGGATTTGTTGCTGTAGACAGAATGGGCAATGCATTAAAACTAGTAGATAGACTGGAGTTTAGCAGACTAAACTTTGGCACAGGAGTACCTGGAAAGTGACAGGATTAGGTGATTGCTACGAAGCAAATGGCATGGCATTTAGGGACAATAGTAGTCCTACTGCAAGGTTAATACATGCTGATATTACTCCTAGAATAGGTGGAATGAAAGGTATAACTTATGGTCATGCTTGGATACAAGACGGTGATAAACTTGTAGATCATACTACTATAGGTACAGATGTTATGGATTTAATAAAAGGATTCGATGATGTACCTGAAGAGTTTGCTGGTAAAGTAAGCAGTAAATCTATATTTTATGGAATTGCAGATCCTAAAAATATAAAAAGTTATGATTTAAAACAAATGGCTACAATGATAACTAAACATAAACATTGGGGACCATGGCCAGAACAAAATGTGGAATCAAAAATGGATTTTAAATTAATAGACAAAGAAATATCAGAAGCAAGATTATATCGAACTTCTTCAGCATTTGGCCAACTAACAGGTGAGACAGTTGCAGAACTGTTATATTTAAATACATTAGTAACTTATATGCTTTACAAAGATGATAAGCAAACAGAATATGCTAAAGCATACGCAAAGCAGTCTACTCAGTATGGAAAATATACATTGTTTAGAAGCCATGCTACTGATTTATACTTATTAGCATATATGGTATCAGAACCTAAAACAAAAATTGTTAAATTAAGAAACTTTTTGCAAAGCCAAAGTCATCTAAGCTCACTAAAGTTTGATAAGAGGACGCATTGGACTTTCTTACAACGATTATCTAGAGGCAATATGACTGATAGCCTAGCAAGTCCATATCTATTTAGATTAGAGTCGCAATTAAAAATTAAAAAGTCTGTATATAAGCAATGGCGCAGATTAATCATGGATTGGGAAAACTTAAAATATATACAACGTCAGACAGTTACGTCAAGAATAGCACAAGAGTATAGAAAACTTGGAAGAGGCAGTGAATTACTAGTACCTTTAAGTACAATGATAAAGTATAAAAAATATAGAGTGCAACCAGCATTTAAGAAAAAACCTAGTTTAACAACTAGAGTTGCAGGAACGGCCGCAGGTGCAGTTGCTGGTAGATATGCTGGTGGAAAAATAGCCAAGCGATTTGGTAAAGATATTGATAAATATAAGAAAGCAGGTACAGGCCTTGGTGCAATAGCAGGTTATTGGGCAAGTGGAAGGCAAAGACAAAAATGAAAATAAATGAAATTATAATATCGGAACTAACACCACCAACTGGGCAAAACGCAGGAAAGCAGGCTGAAAAAAGAAGATCAGAAGTAGAATATAGAACACTTAAAAGGTTCGATCAGGCATTTGCTGATGAGTTTAAACGTCAATTTATTAAACATGGCGAAACAAGTGTTGATGCGGCTTATCAGGCGGCACAGGCGGAAACACTTAAGAAACAAAAACAACAGTTGGATCTAGATCCAAACAAATCTGCGGAAGAGAAAAAAAAGGAAATGGCAGATTATATAAGTGCAATGCCAGAATTATCTACGTACTCACAAGCACAAAAAGATATCAGGACTGCCAGAAAAGATAAAAAAGGTACCGGAACTGTAGGTGGACAAATAGGTAACCTAAATGCTTATCGAGGTGGACCAGATACTAGCCCAGGCATTATAAGAACAGCAATAGATGGCGTGAAAGATGTATGGAATAAAGCGAATGTCGGCCAAGGATTCAAGAAAGGCAGGGCACTTGGTAAAACTGCATCTGGCTGGTACAACCAAAAGTAAAATCTATCCTGTCTAAAAAACTATAAACAAACCCAACAAATTAGATAAATAACTGTAACGCATAGTTAATCTATGCATTATAATTTAGGAGATAATCATGGCACAAACAAAAAACGCAGGAGCCGGTGTAGCCGAATTTGCAACAGGTACTTTACATAGTAAACATAACCTTAAAGCAGTTTTAGTTGACACAGGAGCAGACTTACAAGCACAAGACGACGCATTTGGCGAAGCAGTTGAAAGAGCACTTTCAATTATCCAACCACTTATGTATCTTACACCAACAGCAACAGCAGGACAAATTCACTGCATAGTTGACGGTAATAACTTTGATGCGGCATCAGTACAAATTCAACTTCAAGCAATCGGACACAGGTTTCTGGAAGTTATGACTTTAGTGGTGCAACTGTAACTTTAGGAACAAACATAGTAGTTTCATAAGTTTAGTTTAGTTAAACACTTAAAAAGGCGGTTTTACACCGCCTTTTTTTATCAATAAAAGATAAATAAATGCATAGGGCTTAATAAAGTCCGTATAATTTAGGAGAATAAAATGGCACAAGTAGATAGAAGAGCGGCGGCGGCGACCGAAGTTTTTGGTAAGGACGTATTTTTAAAGTCTTTCCAACAACAAGCAGGAAATATTTCAGCAACACAACTAACAGCATTAGTAAGTTCAGTTCAAAACTTGAACTTATCAGTACTTAAAGTTGGTGCAGTAACAACTGATACAGTTAAAATGATTGTTGAAGGCGCAGACAACTTAGCAAATGGTGACCTAGCAGGACACGTTATTGCTGACGTAAGTTTCTAAGTTTTTAAAACTTAATTTAAAAGGTACTTTCACTAGTACCTTTTTTTTGACTAAAAAAGGATAAATACATGTAACATACAAATAATTTGTATATAAACATTCAGGAGAATTAACATGGCACAAACTAAAGTAGCACCAGTATTCGTAGACGCAGATACGTTTTTTATTGGCAAAACAGTAAGTTTAATTGAGATTACTTATCCAGCGGCCGTTAATGCTAAAACTGGACCTTTATCAGCAATCCAGGCAGTTCATAACGCAGTTATGGGAGCAGGATTTAACATTTTAGGTTTTGGCGCATTAACAGATACTAACACAGTATCCGCAATGATGATCGAAGGTGAATATGGTTCCGACAAATATGACGGAACTAATGCAGAAACACTTGCGGTTCATTTAGAAGACGTAATTATTGCATTAGGCACAGTAGACGGCATCAACTTGGCATCAGCCACAGTTGCCGCTAAAGCATTTGCACTAGCATAAACCAACTTATATTAAAGAGCACCCCTAGAGGGTGCTTTTTTTTGGATACAGTTTTGCAAAAACCGATAAATAGTGTAATATACGGAGACACACATGACGTTAATTAGAAGTGGAGCAATGGCCAGTAGTGAGACATTATCTGGCAATATAGAATATTATTCATTGTTTACTAGTATAAACATTACGCAAACAGGTGATTATAGTAACAGCAGTCAAAAAGATTTTGAAAGTGTTGTTCAAGTAATAAGTCTGAGAGCTCAACCAGTTGTAATGAATACACCTGTTGCATTGAGTGGCGTAGGTTCTGTTGTACTAGAAAACTATGGAGCACCTAGCATAACAGGAGCAGGTTGGATTTTTAAATTTGCATTTGAGCGTGAAGGTGTTCATACTTTAGATACACTTAAAGATGAATTAAACGGAATAGTACTTAACGGTGGTACAATAGATACAAAAGGCTCTATTAATATGGAATTTACTAAACAAGATTTATTATAAAATGACTAAAAAAATTATACCAGAACTAACGCCTAAACCATACTTAGAAAGTGGTAATATAGAAGCACATATAATTGCAGACATGCTTCGTATAGAAAGCATTACTGCTGAGCTTAGAGAGTTTAAAGAAGTAACTAAATCCAGGATGGATAAGTTAGAAAATTGGATTATTGCTATAGTTGGATTAACTTTTACTACATTAATGACTACAGTTGTAGGATTAATAATGAAATTACTATGAAAATAAACGAATTCACAGATGAGCCTGTATTTGAAGCCAGAATGGTTTGGCGTAAAACAGGTAATACAGTTAAACGTGCTATCAGATGTACAAGTGGTAGACGTAAAGGCAGAGTAGTATCTAGCCCTAGTCAATGTAATGCACCTATAGATTTTAAAAAACGTTTAACAATGAAAAAAACTAAAGCTCGGTTAGGAGCAAGAATGGCTAGGAAGTCAAGAAGAACTAAGAAGTTTAATATACACAGTAAAAGAGTAGCGGCTCTTAATAAGAGAAGATAATGAAATTTACTGAAGTTAGAACATTAGAACATCTTTTAAAAGAAGTTGGTACGCAAGGTACTCAGGGTACTCAAGGCACAGAGCCTACAGTAAAACAACTCGCTGAACCAAAGCAACAAACAGTAAAAGACATTAAAAAAGGCTCTGTTGTTGTGGGCTCAGACGGTAAAAAGGCAGTAGTAGTATCTCCTGTAGGCGATGGCGAGTTAATAGATGCCATGGTAACACAGAGAGAAGATGGCGAATATGAAGTTGTAGACCAAAAACAAAATGTAGATGTATACGATCCTGAGGAACTTGACGGAGATCCTGCAGGTGCAAAAGATCTTGTAAAAGGTTTTGGATCCGATCTTAAGAAAAATTTCTCTAAAGGCCAAGAGTTCGGTAAATTCTTAACAGCAGGAAAATTATCCAAAATAGCAAAACGAAAAGGCAAAAAACTAAAATTAAAATCTCTTAAAAACAAAATTAAACGATTAGCCAGATCTAACTTAAAAGAAGTAGATAGCAAACTATTTGAAATAAACTTTAATCGTCAAACTATGAAAGACGCATTAGAGCTCCCAATAAGATGTGGATTTGAAGCAGAAACAGTTTGGACTTCTGTAGAAGGGCAGAGCGATGATATTGATAATTACTCATGGGAAGAAATAGTAGACATGGGCAATGTTGGTAGGCGCGACCAAGACTATGTAGATGACGGTTATGCTGATTGGATTACGGAATATAAGTTAGACGAGTATTTACCAGATCTAATTTCCGACTGGGTAACAGAAAATAGAGAAGATGAAGAATTTCTAAATGACTTCGTAGATTCGTCAGAAGGCCCAAGTTCAGAAGCAATTGAAAGATACAAAAAAGAATTTGAAGACACTGACCCAGACGAATACGAAAACCGTGCAGAAGATGGTTGGGAATATATCAACTGGTGTAGAGAATATGTAGAAGAAGAATACGAAGATCCATATACAGCATGGCTAGAAGATATCGCTGTAGAAGAAGGTGAATTAACCGATGAGGCACGAGACCAAGCATTTGGAGATTATACTATTGGTGAGTGGATTGAAAGTGCCTATGGTTCAATGTCAGAGTTTTGTGAATCATATGGTATTAACATAGACAATATTATTGAAGGTGGATTGGAGGAAATAGGTGTAGAATTAGGGGATTGGGCACGAGAACATTCGTTCAATGATAGCCATGTTGAAACTGGTTCATACGATACTACTTATACAGATGGCTGGGCAGTAGAGGACGACAGCAGTATAGACGGTAGTGGCACAGGTGCTGAAATAATTTCACCAGTGTATGATACACCTAAGCAAATGTTAGCAGAATTACAAAGTATGTTTAAAGATTGTTTAAGGCAACAAGACGTAGATACCAACAGATCTACTGGCTTACATGTTACCATGAGTTGGAACGGCGAAGCAGGTGGGTACGATGGTCCTAATCATGCTAAAGCAAACAGAGTTAAAATGGCGGCACTATTAGGAGATTTATACTTATTAAATTCCTTTGGTAGAAAAAATAATAGTTATACTAAATCGCAAGAACAAAATGTTAAAAAAGCCGCAGTAAAAATTAAACAAGGCGACAAAGATAGTTTGGAAAAAATGCAAACAATCTTAGATGATGGTATATCAGGTGATAAGTTCTCATCAATTAACTTTAAAGACGAGAGAGATGGCTCTTCAGGATATAATCTTATAGAATTTAGAATTGGTGGTGGAGCAGATTATCATTTAGAAGAAAACTTTAATAAAATTGTTAAAGCAGTAATACGCTATGCCACAGTAATGGAAGCCGGACATACAGACAAATATGAAAGCGATTATGCTAAAGCAGTATTTAAACTAGTAAATAATGCAGGCAAAATATCCCAAGCAGATTTAGAAAAGGCTCAAGATAGATATGACATAGATAAAATAGATACTCCTTTAATAAATTTATTTAAAGAAACTTTAAGTAAACAACATTACTTTGATGGTATGGGAGAAATATCTAGGGCGTATCAAAATTTAAATCTGTATGCAGAATACACTAAACCAAATGCAGATGCTATATGGAAAAAACAAGTTGCAAAACATGAAGAATTTACAGGTAAAAAGTTTACACTAAAAAAAGAAGCAGTTGAGGACAATCCTCCTCTTCCGGTTGGAATGGTACAACCTAGTAGAGTCGCACCAAGCAAACAAGCAGAAATCACATTAGAAGATGCTAAACAATTTTATGCAAGAGCATTAGGAAGACTGGCTGTAGATGTACAACTAGAGAACCATAGAACTTCTATTAATGCTAAAGCAATTGGTATAATCCGTAACAGTTTAAAAGAGTTTGGTATACAAGAAAGCGAAATTACAGAGTATCTACTAGGCGCTGTTCAACACCTTAACATACCTACACAAAATGACCAATTAGATCAGCAATTTAAGGTGCTTTCTAGTGGTATTGATAAAATATTTAAGAAAGAACTATTAAAAAGCCCTAGTTTCTTAAGGGCTCCACAGATAGAAGCCGTGGTAACAGGATTATGGAATGCTATACATAGTTTAAAAGCGTCTAAAGATGCAAAAGAGCTAGACAGCATAGGCGAGAAACTTAAAAAATTAACTTTTATAAGTAGAAAAATGAATGCATCAGATACAATGCAAAATCGTGAGATTGCATGGAGAACAGCACAAGATAAAAGAGAATTTAACGATTTTTATGCGTCATTAACCAGGGGCGGTTACAATGCTTCTGAGGTATTACTCGATAAAGGTACAGCATACGATCAAAAAATTCTTATAGATTTAAATAAAACATTAAAGAAATATCCTAAATACGACGAACCAGTAAGTCCAGAACATAGTAGTAATATTCATGGTGATGAAAGTTATATAGAAAATTTTCTATCCAAATATACAATGAAATTGCGTAAGAGATTTGTTCATTGGCAAGATATTAAAGATGATCAACCTAAACTTTACTATGACAGTCTTAAAGATGTCGCTAAAATAACTAAGCCATTTATAAAAGCTCTAACACCTATTGAAAATTTTGGAAAATTATATCTAGGTCAAACAGAGTGGAAAAACGAAGAGGATGGTACTGAATTCTTAGGAATGAATAAGTATAGAGTAGAGGCATTAGAAAATCTTATTTCCAGAATAGAAGATCCTGGCAGATCTGTTGTATTCGATATTGAAAAAGGTAGTAATACGGTTGCTTCGCTAAACAGTAACATTACTGATATAATACGTGATGCATTAAACATGCATTATAGGTATAAAGAAATACATCCAACTCTATTTTTTGGAATACCAAATGTAGAGAAACTAATTAAGAAAAGATTTAAAGCATTAAAAACCTGGATGACTGCATTTGATAAGATAGCACAAAAAATGGGCTTTGATAGTCAAGCGGATGAAATTGCTATGAAGCAAACTCCAGATAAGGCTGAGAAAAACTTTAAAAAGAATGTAAGAAATAACAATAGACCTAGATTAGAAATTCCTTATCAAGCATTTACTTACATAAAAAAAGATTTCTTAGATAGTATTACACAATCTGGAAATGCCAGATATGCAATGGCACATAAAGATAACTTTGGTAGAAGACTGAATAAAGGTGGCAATGTATTTGTTATACCAGCGGCACATTGGGACCAGGCCAATGAAGCAGATGAAGTTATAAAAATGCTAAATTCCTTAAAAGGATATCCATTAGGAAATTCACAAGAGTGGAGAAGAGACGGCTGTAAAGAAATTATGAAAGCATTTAGATTTAAATATGGGATTCATTTAGTTGACCTTTATGACGATACTACTTATGCAACACCAGACTCTGCAGACCTACAAGCAATGAAGGCCAACAATATAGAAATTATTAATACCGATGAAGATTCAAGAGAACCGCATGTTGCCCCACTAGTGCCAAAAGACGAAATAGCCAACCCAAAAAGTAAGGAACCATTTAATAGATCTAGTGCTACTATGTGGTCATTGAACGACCATGAGGGTACTGAAGCAGAAATAAAAAGGTTTAATGCTCATGATTGGGCTGGTTGGAAAAAAGAAGACAAAGAATGGATATACAAAGATATGATCAAGAATGGAAGTTTCCATAGATCATTTGAATCTTTCCATAAGAGACAACCAGAAAAAGATACACCAATTAGAAAAGACGATAAGCGCCAAATTAACGGCCCTCGCGAGCCACTGGATAGTAAGGATTATGAATGGGCCAGAAGAAATTTTGATTCCTTTAATCACATGATGAGAACAGGTATAAGGAAATACGTTAAAGATCATGCTGTAAATCAAGTTGTTGAATTCTTAACTAACAGGGGAATTGATACTGGTAAGAAGCAAAGAATATTAACAGCAATTAGGTATAATGGAGATAATGCTGGACTTCCACTAACATTAAAAGATGCAGTAACATTAGCAGATACTTATGTACCTGAAAGAGACGGGGAGGCAAACCATGGTTACTCGTCAGAGAGTGCATTAAGTAAGTTTGACAAACTGTCGTTAAGTGAGCAACTTATAAAATTAGATAGTATAGAAAAAAATAAAGTAGATATAGTACATGAAAATATGGGCCAACTACCAGACAATAACAAAGCAAAAATGCTAAACAAGTTACTGTCTAAGCCTTTACTAGCAAGTGATTTACAAGGTCAATTCATGGCATACTGGGCAGTTCCAGTTCCTCAAATGATATCCGATTTTAGATCCAGAAAAGCAGAAGGTGGTACAAACATTTGCCTACGCTCTATTTTAAGATATTATATTGACAAAAACTTAGACCCAAGAATTAAAAAACAAATAATGAAAGAAGGCAAAGACGACATAGTTGCTAAGATACAAGACTTACCAGACGATGATGAGCAAACAAGCAAAATTGTATCTTATATAGAACAATTATTAAATGATATGGGTGTTGGTGGTAGATTACAAAGTTTAACTGTTGAACTTGATCAAATAAACGACGAAGAAGTTAAAAAAGCAAGTCTTAAACTTGCTAAAATTATTGCAAGTATAGAAATGATACCTTTAGATAGAGCTCAGTTATTTGCTAGTTGGAAAAAAGATACACTTATAGACGTAGAAAAATTACTATCAGGTGCAGGACATCATTTTTCAGAAGTATTTAAAGGATATGGCACAGATGATTATATGACTGAGTTTGTAGACGATTTAGCAGAAGTACAAGCATATGGCATAGGTGCAGGTGAGTTTTTATTAGCAGTTTTAAGTAAAAAGGTCAGAGGCATAGGTTCAACAGGTGGCTCGGGTGACTTAATTATTGACGGCAGAAGTGTTGAAGTAAAAACTAAAACAAGTAAAAATGCTCGTTTTTATGATGATCATGTAAAACCTGATCAGACATGGGCGAGTAAAACTACAGGGTTTAAAAGAGACTTTGCAGACATAGAGGAAGTTGCGTCTATGCCAGCATCTGGTATGAACCAATCACAACTTGTAGGCATGTTAAAAAATCCTAAGTTAATACAAGACCCAGCACTTATGAAGAAAATGCTTAGGTCTCTTTTAGGAATATTTAAATCATTAATGACAAACTTAACAGAAGAACAATATTTAAATTTAGTTACAGTTGCAAAATCAGGTGATGTTAATGCATTTAAACAAACCTATGGTGCATATAATATAACAAATTATCTTAATATAAAACGTAGTAATGGCGATTTAGAAGGAATATTATTTATAGACAAGAAAACAAAAATGATGTCATATGTAAAAGGTTTAGCAGATATTAGGGCAAATTTTGTACTGGATGTAAACACAATTTATCCTATAAGCAGTACTATTAGGAACCCGTTCCCACAAATAGGATTGGTGCCAAAATGAAACTAAGAAACATATTTGAGCAACAACCCACTGATAAATTAATAATGAGCTATAGACCTCAATCAGAGTGGGATTGGTCAGATCATGCAAGAAATGAATATAATAATGGTGGTCTGGAGAAATTATTCATTTATGTCGCTAAAAAAATAAAAACAACTCCAGATATAGTGCAACAAGATTTTGATGTCGATAGAGGATCATATGATTCCGAAGCAGAAGCAGTAGAAGAATTTATAGATATTATGTATAGAATACCGTTAAATGCTGAAGCCGGTGGTGGCGGAGGCGGTGCCGGAGGTGGCGGTGGTGCCGGTGGCGGTGCTGGAGCAGGTGCAGGTGCAGGAGCAGGTGCTGGTACAGGAGCAA
>JGI24005J15628_10001728_pt1 | contig 11549 bp, 20 predicted proteins | sample LinPmetageLP40_FD_15628 | JGI IMG/M metagenome (IMG submission 15628) | reverse complement strand
GTTATGTAAAAACAAAAAAGATACAATGGGTATTATTAGTCAAGCAAGAGCAGATCAGATTTTCAGAGACATCAATATTAATGTAAATGGATTTTATGCTATGAATTATCTATCATACTACTCATTAAGAATAGGTGGATTTGTTGCATGGAACGGCCACAGAAAAAGAAACGCCAAGATCAAAGGTTTAAAATAATGGTTCAGTTAAACGAAGATAAACTTATCGTAAAAAACGAAAACGTTGTAAAGAAAAGTGCCAAGGATGGTTGGGAACTTATTAAAATTATTTGGGTGTTTTTAAGAGACGAATTACCACAGTTTTTATCCAACTGGAGAACAGTTCCAAGAATCATGATGGGATTGTATGGTCTAGTATTCTACAACACAATGCAATGGTTCATGGCTCTACCAGAACCAAACAACGCACAGGCTGGATTTGTTTCAGTTGTTGTTGGTGCAGGTGCGGCCTGGTTTGGCCTTTACGTAAACGGCAAAAAAACAAACATCAAGAAATAATTACCAACCATTGACAAATAGTAAATCTGTCATACAATATAGCTAATGAAAGATTATTACAAGATTCTAGGTGTAGGTGAAGGTTCATCAGATGAACAGATAAAGAAAGCGTTCAAGAACATAGCCAAGAAAGAACACCCAGACAGGGGTGGAAACGAAGCTACATTTAAAGAAGCCAACGAAGCATACGATACCCTTAAAAATAAAAATAAAAGACAAGAGTATGACACCATGAAAAAATATGGTGCCAGTATGGGTGCGGGCGGACAGTCATATGGCGGACACTTTGATGAATTTGTAAGTGGTGACTTCTTTGATGAGTTTATGTCAGGCATAGGTGGTCGTGGATTTAGACAGAGACATAGGAAAAGACAAAACAGAGATATAAGAATGAATCTTTCATTGAGCATTAAAGAAATAATGAAAGCTAGTAAAAGAACTTTAAGTTTTAAATTGCCATCGGGCCGAGATGAAATTGTAGAAATTAAGATCCCAGCCGGAGTGCAGAATGGCGTAACATTCCGTTATAACAGCATAGGTGATGATTCAGATGCAGGTGTGCCTAGAGGTAATTTATTAGTCAAAGTAATTGTGTTAGATTCTGATGGATTTACAAGGAAAGGTAGTGACCTTTGGAGCGACCGTACTATTACTGCCTTTGAAGCGATGAGAGGTTGTGAATTCACTATCCGTGATCTTGAGGACAACATAGTTAACGTACGAGCACCAGCTGGCACACAACCAGGCAGTGTGTTGCAACTAAAAAGTAAAGGAATGCCAGTACACGAAAAATTAAATATTAGAGGAAATATGTATATTAAAGTGCATGTTACAATTCCTAAATTAAACGAAAGACAATTAAATAAAATAAAGGACTTATAATGCCAACAATAAAAGAAATAATTGGATTGTTTTGGAGCATGATAGACGGTTGGTTAGATGACCCAATTATTGCAGGATTATGCTGGGCTCTTGTAATCTGGCTTGTATGGGCTTATATATTATAATATGTTACAAATTTACACATGGCCAACAAAATGTTTAAACACCAAAAGCACACCTTTTGATTTTGAAAAAGGGGTACCTGGTTACAACGACCTAGAAAAATTTCAAACTGACATGATTAATCTCATGATAGCATCCAAAGGAATTGGTTTGGCCGCCAATCAAATTGGTATTAACAAACGTTTTTTTTGTATCGGTCATGAATCATTTGACGTATTCTCAAAACCTGTTATAATATGGAATCCAAAGATAGTTCGTAGTTCGGAAGAAACTGTACTTGATTTGGAAGGTTGTTTAAGTTTTCCAGACATTTGGGTACAAGTAAAACGACCAAAAAAAGTAACAGTAACTTGGCAAAATATGAATAATGAAAAATTAGTACAACATCTAGACGGAATGGAAAGCAAGTGCTTTCAACATGAACTAGATCACTTAGACGGAATTAATTTTAACAAACGTGTCTCAAAGATGAGATGGGACATGGCAAAAAAGAAAGCAATGAAAACATGATAGAATCCAATGACGATCTAGAGCACATATTTGAACAATCAGTTAAAGAAGCTGAAAAGAGAAAACATGAATACGTAACCATAGAACACTTGTTCCTGTCTTTGATCAAGGACGCAGGTATCGGAGCAATACTGGTAGATTTCAAAGTAAATGTAGCTTCTCTAATTAAAGAGTTAGAAGGGTATCTAGACAATGAAGTAAAGGATATTGTGGTAAAAGATCCTACTAAACCAGTAGTACCAAGAAAAACAGCATCATTAGAAAGATTAATGAATAGAGCATTCACACAAGCCCTGTTCCAGGGTAGGCAGGATCTAACACCCATGGATATACTTTTAAGTATATTTGCTGAAAAAAGAAGTTACTCTGCTTTCTTATTGAAAAAATTTAATGTAAACAAAGATGATATCACAGATATGGTTTCTGCTGAAACTATAATTGATGACTCAGGATTTGCTGGGCCAGGAGCTGAACAAAAACTGAGACCGGATCAAGCAGATAAGATACTAAAACATTACACAGAAAACTTAAACCAAAAATACTTTGATAAAAAAATTGATCCTGTGATTGGCAGAGAAGAAGAGCTAGATATTGTTAAACAAACTTTAGCAAGAAGAAATAAAAGTAACGTACTGTTAGTAGGTGATCCAGGTGTGGGTAAAACTGCCGTGGTAGAAGGACTTGCTCGAAGAATTGCTAAAAATAAAGATGACATACCAGAATATTTAAAAGATCACATTGTGTACAGTTTGGATATATCAGGCATGATAGCAGGTTCCAAATTCCGAGGTGATTTCGAAGAAAGATTGAAATTAATTTTAAGTGCTTTAGAGAAAAAAGGCAAAGCTATACTATTTGTAGACGAAGCACACATGATGGTAGGAGCAGGATCTACAGGACAAGGCGGAGTAGACCTTGCACAGATGATTAAACCTGTGTTGACTAAAGGAGCATTAAAAGTTATTGCCTCAACCACTTGGGAAGAATATAGGAAATTTTTTGAGAAGGACCGGGCTCTTATGCGTAGATTCCAAAGAGTACAGGTTGGTGAACCTACCAACGAAACCTGTGTCAAAATTATCAAAGGTGTGAAACAGTATTATGAAAAGTTTCACAGTTGTTCTATCACAGACGAGGCCTGTGAAGATGCAGTTGAATACTCTAGTAAGTTTATAGCAGATAAAAAATTACCAGACAAGGCAATTGATATATTAGATTCTGCATGTGCCCGACTGAGATTAAAAGGCATTAAAGATGGCAAGATTGACCATGAGGAAATTATTCACGAAGTGAGTAAAATAACTGGTATATCTATTGAACAGTTGTCACAGAAACAAGCATCTAATCTAAAAACTCTTGAAGAAAAAATGAAATTGCAAGTGTTTGGCCAAGACAAAGCACTGAACACTGTAATTGATAAAATACTTGTATCTAGAGCAGGATTAAAAACCGTGAACAAACCTGTTGGTTCATTCTTGTTTTTAGGACCTACTGGTTGCGGTAAAACTGAAACTGCTCGTCAACTAGCTAAAACACTAGGTGTTGAACTGTTAAGATTTGACATGTCAGAGTATCAAGAAAAACATTCAATTGCTAAATTAATTGGCTCACCTCCGGGCTATGTGGGATATGAAGATTCAAACATGGGTGGCGGTATGTTCATTAACGAAGTAGAAAAAAATCCACACGCAGTGGTACTGTTTGACGAAGTAGAAAAAGCTCACCGAGACGTATCCAATATGTTGTTACAGGTTATGGATTATGGTACAGTGACCGGATCTAATGGTAAGAAGGCAGATTGCCGAAACATTACCCTTATTTTGACTTCAAATTTAGGTGCTGAAGAAATGGAGAAAGCCACATTAGGATTTGGTGACCCACAAAGGACTGAAGATGAAGATGCAATGAAAAGGTTCTTTCCACCTGAATTCCGAAACAGATTAGATGCAATGGTTAAGTTTGCCAAATTGGGCAAAGATACAATGAAAAAAATTGTAAAAAAGTTCTTACTGGAATTGAATGCAATGACTGTAGAAAAAGGTGTTGAAGTTAATGCCACAGACGAAGCTATAGATTACTTAATTAAAAAAGGATTTGATTCTAAAATGGGTGCTCGTCCGTTGAATAGAATTATAGACAATGAGATCAAGAAACCACTTTCTCGAATGATGCTATTTGGTGAATTGCATAACGGTGGAAGAGTGGATGTTACAATTAAAGACAAAGAACTGTCTATCGAATATAAAAAAAATATTGTTGAAGAGAAAGTAAAACCTTTGAAGATAGATGAGAAAACATCATAATAAACTATTCTTTGGCAAGTATAGTTACAAAGCTATTTTTAAGATACCTGGCACAAATATGTTATATCCAACGACACAAGCACATCTGTCAACAATAATTGAACTGACAGAAGGAAATAAAAAAGCAAATCAAAATTTAAGCAAGATATCTAAATTTATTTTAGCTCATAGGGATGAAATAAAATTTAGAATACAGCATCTCAATTCAATTTTCTATGGTCCTAAAGAGCTAATTTTAAAGTTAATTGATCAATTTTGGCAATACTGGGTAGGTGTAACCACTACAGACCCTAACAATACAGACATGTTGGACCAGGACACAGTCCTATGTAGCAGATTGCCATTGGGCAAATATCAATATCAAGTGCATGTACAAAAGAAAATGCCTTATAATATTACTAAACAACAAAAAGAATTACTGAATCAATACTTGACACAAAACAAAGACAATGCCATAGTGACTACTAAAAATTTAGGTCAATGGTTGTCAGGTAAAGGTGCCATACACTACGACTTCAACGGCTACTTCTACGTAATAGATCAAAAAGCATTAACCCCAATCTACATGATTTCTAATCATATTATAGATCGAGTAGTGCAATTTAGAAAGGTATAGATGAAAGAAATAATACAAAAACTTAAAGACAAAAAAATATTTAAAGAACAAACACTAATCGAAGCAGAAATAACCAAATCATTCATGGGGTCTCCAATGAAGAAACAAGCAGTGCTAAGAGTAAAAGAGTTGGCAGATGATCATTGTTTTGCCGATGAAGAATATGCTATAGAAGCCAATGTGCCCATGAGAAAAATAATGTATGATTCAATACAGATAGTAGATGGCATGGAACCAATTGAACTTGCCGCTGTGTATGGATTAACACCAAAAACTGAACGATTCAAGAGACGCAAAGAACAATAAATAACAACGTATGGCACAATCAAGTTCAACAATATCAGGTCAAAAGACTTTCAAATCGGCAGTTAATGTCACTGAAGGTTGTACTTTTACAGCTACCGCAGGAGTTAATAAAATTGCGGCGGCCAGCACAAGCCTTGCCAATCTAGAAGTAAGAAATTTAGTCACTATCACAGGAACTTCAAACAACAATTCCACATTTACAATAAAAAGTGTAGATGCAAACGGAACTTTTATCACTGTAGAAGAAACAGTCACAGCAGAAAGTTCGGATGGTTCTACAGACACAGTTTTAACATATTCAGGATTTGTAACAGAAAAATTTAAAGGTGATGGGTACTATTCACAAGCAGATGGCATTCACACAGTTGCGTATCATGTAAATTCAACTTGTACAGGTAATGTTAAAATGCAAGGTACATTGGCAACCACACCCACAGAAGATGATTACTTTGATATTGCTAATACAACATTTACTACCGACCAGAGTACTACAGTTAGTCCTGTAAACTTTACAGGAAATTTTGTGTTTGTTCGAGCCAAATTTTCATCCCAAACTGCCGGGTCACTTACTAAAATCCTTTATAATAACTAAAATATTTACAGTTGACAGATCTATTTTTTGCTTTATAATAATACTATGAGCATGAATGATAAAGACATAGAGAATATACAGACAGTGGATATTACAGTGACAGCTGAATCCATGGATGCCCACGTGCAGTGTTTAAAAGATAATGGCTATAAGGTTAAAAAACCATTTGCACTATTTACAGCCTATACATTATTTTTCTTTTTAGGTGTGTACATCTCGGCACATTTTTTAAATAGTTAATAAGATAGGAGAAAGATACATGGAAAAAATAATAATAACCTGTTCAGACAACGGTAAAAGCAAAACAGTAGATGTGCTGATGCGAACAGACAAATATCTAAAAGTAGTTGTAGAAGGAACCACAATGGCCATAGAACTGCATCGATCAGATTTAAATAGACCATACATTGGAAGCAAAGCAGGATTAGAATTTACCTATGACGACTGAAACACTAAAATTTAAACTAGAGCTCTANGCAACCAGTTGGGATAAATCACCAGTTGCAGAAATATTAATCAACAATGAATCACAGTACAAAGCAGAGATTACCGGTACCGANAANAAACCTACCATTATAGAATTTGAAAAATCACTTACTGAGGGTGAAAAGTACGATCTAACCATATCAAGATCTGGCAAAGACCGCAAACAGACAGTGGTTAACTCCCAGGGTGACATTGAAAAAGATCAACTGTTACACATTAAATCCATAGAGATAGACGAGATCGATCTAGGGTCTCTTGTTTATTCGGGTGTTTACACACCATCTTATCCAGAACCATGGTATAGTCAACAGGTTACCGCGGGCAACACACCAGAAAAATCATTTAAAAATGTGACCTCTATGGGCCATAATGGCACATGGAAAATACAATTTCAATCACCTTTTTATATGTGGCTTCTAGAGAACCTGTATTAATATAAATACAGACATGAGCATAACTTACGAAGATATTAAAACAATTTTAAGCAGAATAGACGGCATTGTAAATGCACCTGAATACCAACCAATGCCAGAAGCTGACGAATTCGACATCAATGAAGAAGAAAATTTTGAAGAAGTATTGGGAGTATTAGGCTTTCCCGAAGATGAGTTATGGGAGGCAGAATACAGAGGCAGAAAAGTTTCTCTTAATAAACCAATGAGAGGCGATGTAAAAAAGTTCAAAGTTTATGTAAAAGATCCAAAGTCAGGCAACGTTAAAAAAGTAAATTTTGGTCACGGTGGTACTTCAGCAAAGAGACCAACAATGAGAATTAGAAAATCTAATCCAGCCGCTAGAAGAAGTTTCAGAGCAAGACACAACTGTGCAAACCCAGGACCAAAAACCAAAGCAAGATACTGGAGTTGCAGAAAATGGTAAGAGCACATCATTTTGTAACTGAAGCACTTGATTCAGATGCTGTCAATGAATTAAAACAATACATGCTGAACAATGAAGAATTGTACAGAAGACGGTTTGTGCCGATAATTTATAATATTCAAAGAAAAATCAAAAACGGAACCTACAATCATGAATTGGCTCCTAAACTGTGGATGTATTTGGTAGACGCGGCGGCAGTAGAGTATGTGAAAGAATTTGGTACTCCTGATCAAGATGTTAAGGATATGTTTCCTAAAGAGATCAGAACAGATGTAGCACAACAAGTAGCAGATCAAGAATACGAAAACATACAGGCAGGAGAATATAATGATATTAAAGGAACTGTTTCTTAGAGAGGACGATAGGTCCACAGCAGTCTTTGCCTTTGGCCGATTTAATCCTCCCACAATAGGACACCAAAAATTAATACAAAAAGTACAGTCAATGGCCAAACAAGTGAATGGCAAAGGCTTTATATTTTTATCTCACAAACAAAACAATAAAACAGATCCATTAACTTTCCAACAAAAGCAAGATTACATCAACAGCCAGATACAAGATCCAAATTTAGAAATTGGCAACTCAACTGCCAACACTATCATAAAAGCATTACAAGTTATACAGTCTCAAGGCAGAACAAGAATTATAATGGTTGCTGGTTCTGACAGAATTGCAGAATTCCAAAAACTTTTAAATCAATACAACGGCAAACCTGACAAACAAGGAAACCTACTTTATAAGTTTGACTTTATAGATGTGGTAAATGCAGGACAACGTGATCCTGACGAAGAAGGAGTTGCAGGTGCATCGGCATCAAAGGCCAGAGAACTTGCCATGAAAGGTAAGGAACAAGAATTCAGTAAAATTGTAATGGGCGGAAACAATGGTAAAATACTCTACGATAAGATTCAAGATGCTATAGGTGTTACGATTGACGAAAACAACAAAAAGTTGTATAATGAAGACATGCCAGACGGTAAACCAACTGTATATCTAGACATGGACGGAGTACTAGCAGACTTCTTCGGAGGTATTGAAAAGATGTACGGCGTAGAAAATTGGAAACAATTAACAAACGACAAAACAAAAGATTTAAAAAAAGAAGTGATTAACAGAATTACAGGAACAGATTTCTTTGCCACACTGCCTAAGTTTGCGACAGCAGACCAATTGATAGCTTTAGTTAAAAAATTTACAGGTGGCACATTCAGTATCAACACGTCACCATTGAGAGGTGATCATGAAAATTCAGGCAAGTACAAAAAAGTATGGATTGCAAACAATATTGAGGCTCCTGCAGAGGTAGTAGTCACAGGCAGAAAAGAAACTTATGCCAAAGACAAAGCGTCAGGAACTCCAAATATTTTAATTGACGACAGGCCAATTAATATACAACGTTGGCAGGCCGCTGGCGGATACGGAATTTTATATCAAGCAAATCGAGATCCACTAACTAAAGTAGAGAAAGGACTGGAAGACTATGGCAAAACACGAAGGAATCAATAGAAACTACGGAGCTGGAGTTTTTAACAAAGATGAAGGTCCAAGCGTAGCTGAAAAAAAAGCTGAAAGAGATAGATTAATGCAAGAATTTTTAGCCAAAGGAAACAAGATAGAAAAACTTGCTCCTGGTAATGCTAAAGTATATGCGTCATTGAACCGTAATGGAAAACCACCTTACACTGATGCTGAACTAAAAGCTAAATGGAAAAAGGAACAAGAAGATGGATCTGAAAACACTCAAGACACTGGCTGGGATCCCCAATCAGCAGAACAATAGCCACTCTTCCGTAGGAGAGAACCTTTCCTATACAGGATCAGCCAAGGCAGAATACGAGAGAAAGCACAAGATCAAGAGAGGGTCAGACGAATGGTTTAAATTATGGTTCGCAAGACCTGGCCAGACGGGTGAAGACCCAATGCCTAAAAATAAAAAACAAGCAACATAGTTAACTTTTACCAGCACTGTACAGTGCTGTATGCAAGTCTAAATGTAGGTTTAAACTGATGATAACTGGTGTTAACACAATAAATATCCATACAATGAAATTTATAATTTACAACGGAAGTTTAACAGCAGACGCAGAGTCAAACACATTCGCAGTGTGTAAGATGTTACAACTGGCATTTGAGAAACTAAATCATGAGTGCGAGATAGTAACCATGAGAGATCTAAATTATACTAATGCCACGTTGGATATTGATGACGATCTAAAACCACAGATAATGAAAATGTTCGATGCTGACGGTATTGTATTTGCAACTCCTATATGGTGGGGTGGACACAGCAGTCACATACAGGCCATGTTTGAAAGAATGGATCCAATTGACAGCTGGGCAACAGAAAACAAGTACCAACCGTTTTACAACAAAGTTTTTGGCACGCTGGTATCAGGAGGTGGAGATGGTTTTCAACACGTACACGCAAACTGCTACAACTTCGCTAGCCACTTAGGATTTACTATACCACCACAGTGCAACATAGAATCCAAGGCACAGGGCATGGACGAAATCAAAAAAGACAGTGACACAATGGAGCAGGTCAAGGATTGTGCAATAAACATGTCCACATGGGCACAAATTTTAAAAGAAGGCAATCCAGCAAAGCAAGGCAGGCACGGATCAGCTGATGCAAATGAAAGTTTAAGTGAAGGAAAAAGAATTCCACGTAAAAAAGGACAAAAAGCTAAGTCTAAAAAACACAGCGACCTGTACACTGACGAGAATCCAAAAGGCACAATACACGGACTGGGATTCAAAGACGATGCAAGTGCAAGAGCAAGTGTAACCAAGATAAGAAAGTCAGGTAGATCACATGCACACAAGATACAGGCGGCGGTGGCAATGGAACAAAGAGCAAAGGCGGCAGGCAAGGCAGGTCCGGCGTCCATATACAGAAAATTTATTAATTCCATGAAGAAGAAAACCAAAGCAAAAAACGAAGAGGCCGCAGGCGTAGGTATAGTGACCAAACAGAATGCAACTAAGGATGTTCCTGTAGGCGGTGAGTACATGAACGTCAAGAAGCTCGGACTAGCAAAGTAGTGAGAGCACACGAAATAGTAGAAGGCCCAAACGATCCTTACACTTACAAAGCAATATTTTTTGCTGGGTCTCCCGGTGCTGGAAAAACATACGTTGCTAGAAAATTGGCAGGTGCGTTTGGAGGTTTAAAACAAGTAAACATGGACATTATTTTCAAACATCTCATGACAAAAAATAACTTATCATGGAAAATGCCACCAGAAGAAGAACCAGAACGAGAAAAACAACGACAACGATCAAAAGAATTAGTCACTAGACAACAACAAACATATGCCGACGGTGGACTGGGTCTGCTGATAGATTCCACAGGCAGAAGCTACGATAAAATTGAAAACACCAAAGATCAATTAGAAAGCCAAGGATATAAAACTACAATGATATTTGTAAACACAGATTTGCAAACTGCTTTACGCAGAAACAAACAAAGAGAACGTACATTACCAGATGAACTTATACGTAAAAATTTTTCAGCTGTGGAACAACAGTTAGGGAGGTTTCAACGTTTGTTTAATGACATACACATTATCAATAATTCAGATTCTACGCAAGAAACGTTGCCTGGACAAATAGAACAAGTTCAAAAAGATATAAGTAAATTTTTACAGTGAGAAAAATATGAAAATAAGTGAAATATTATACACAGTAGACAGAAATCTTATTCAACCAGATATCAATAAAATGATAGACAAATATCATTCTAGAGCAAAAAAAAGAAAATCAAAAATGGGTTATCATTCCATGTTGGCTTATCCTTTTAGGGTAGGTGAAGCATGGAGTAAAAAATACAAAAAGTCAATAAATTGCAACAATCCAAAAGGGTTTTCACAAAAAGCTCATTGTGCTGGTAGAAAGAAAAACAAATGAAGATAAAAGAATTCATCATAATGCCACAGAGCATCAAGCCCATGGGTTTGATACACAAGCCAGGCACAGGTCCAAACAACAGATTTGGTTTCAAGAATGTGGGCAACAACAAGGCAAACGAGAACTTCGCAGATGGCAAGAAGAAAGGCAAGAGCAGACCAGGCAGAGTAAAGAAGTCAGGTGCAAGTTGTAACGGTTCTGTTACAAGTTTAAGAGCAAAAGCAAAGAAGGCATCAGGNGAGAAAGCAAAGATGTATCANTGGTGTGCCAACATGAAGTCGGGCCGTAAAAAAAAATAATAATTAACTCTGTATGAGTTACATTTTATTTCTAGGATTCAAATCTGTAGTATACAAAGAACCGGCAGTCATGAGAATATATCTCGATGATATGTTTGTGGATGAATTCACTGTAGACCCCCCAAGAG
>JGI24005J15628_10001727_pt1 | contig 11551 bp, 11 predicted proteins | sample LinPmetageLP40_FD_15628 | JGI IMG/M metagenome (IMG submission 15628) | reverse complement strand
TTATTCAACTAATCAACCCAATCAACTTGTTTCTATACCTAAATACCACATCCTCCAACTACTTAAAATATTATTTCCATTAAATTCGTGGTAGAACCCTTATTTTTATTGTTCTATAAATATATTACTGAATATGAGCAATATTAAACTTTTTCAAGACAAAAAAATACGAACTACATTTAATGAGGCAGACCAGAAATGGTATTTTGCTATCATTGATGTAGTTCAAGTATTAACTGAAAGTTCAAATGCTCGTAGGTATTGGAGTGACTTAAAAAGAAAACTTGTAAAAGAGGGATATAATGAACTGTACGAAAATATCGTACAGTTGAAATTGGAAGCCCCTGATGGTAAATTAAGAGAAACTGACTGTGCAAACACCGAAGGACTTTTACGTTTTATTCAATCAATTCCTTCACCAAAAGCAGAGCCATTTAAAAGATGGTTAGCAAAAGTTGGCTACGAAAGACTTCAAGAAATAGAAGATCCTGAATTAGCCTCAAAAAGAGCGAGAGAAATTTACAAAGCTAAAGGACATTCAGATGACTGGATTGAAAAACGAATGCGAAGTATTGCTATTCGTGAAGAGTTAACAGATGAATGGAAAGAAAGGGGAATAAAAGAACATAGAGAATATGCCATCTTGACCGCAGAAATCTCAAAAGCTGCATTCGGACTTACTCCTTCAGAATATAAAAAAGTTAAAGGTCTTAAAAGAGAAAATCTCCGAGACCATATGAGTGATTTAGAATTAATTTTCTCAATGCTTGGAGAAGCTTCAACAACAGAAATAACTCGGACAAATGACACACAAGGATTTATTGAAAATAAGAAAGCAGCAATTCAAGGAGGAAAAGTAGCAGGAAATGCACGTAAAGAATTAGAAAGCAAAACAGGAAAAAAAGTAATTAGCAACGAAAATTATTTGCCCGATAAAAAAACAAAAAAGATAACTAAAAAGAAATAACGTTGGGTAACATTCTATATATAATATGCCTCTGTCGCTAGTATTTTAGCTTTGTGAAACTTGCGGAAGTAGTGCCATAATTTTTGCTAGTGCTTTTTAATAACAATTTAGCGAGCTACATTCTCGCTTTGTAACTTGATAAGGTTTTCGCTTTTTAGTTAGTGCGGTTTCGGGCGATTCCTCACAAAAATTATTACTTTTAAGCGTTGAACAAACTAAACGCACATTACATATAGTAGCGTTGTTACCAGCAATAGCCGCAACTTTTCGGACATACTTGTTTCTTAATTAGGAAACATTTACCTTTACATAAAAAACTTGATGAAGGAACGATTTAGGGTAGAACTCTTGGAAGATGCTGCTAAATTCCTTGAAGAACAGGAAACAAAGACTCGGGAAAAGGTTCTTTTCAACATGTGGAAAGCGAGAAACTCGAACGACAAAGAACTCTTTAAAAAATTGAACTGGTGAAGTCTGGGAGTTTCGAACCCTCTATCGAAAAACCCACATCCGATTCTTTGCTTTTTGGGATAAGTCCGACAATAAGGATACGGTTGTCATTTCAACACATGGATTCATCAAGAAGACTGGAAAAGCACCAAAATCGGAAATTGAAAGGGCAGAACAACTAAGGTTAAAATATTTTGAAAATAAGAAAAACAGAAAATTATGAAAACATATTCGCTCGAAGAACTAACTGACAAACACGTTGGGAAGAAAGGAACTCCAAACCGAGAAACCTTTGAATACGAACTTCGCATGGATTTATTAGGTCAAGCTATTAAAGATGCTCGCAAAGAACGAAACTTAACCCAGGAGCAATTGGGTGAAATTGTAGGTGTCAAGAAAGCACAAATTTCTAAACTGGAAAACAGCTTAACTGATGCTCGATTTGAAACGATAATCAAAGTTTTCAGGGCATTAAACGCCAAGATTAACTTTAACGTAGAACTACTGAACCAGAAATTGGACATAGCATAAAGCTGGTAACAATAGATAAAAAAACATAGGGCTTACCTGCCATCCGAAAATTCATCGGTTTCTGTAAAGTCCGCCAAGTATGATTTAAATTTAGTGTCGTCCGAGTAAAAAACTTACTGTATTTATTTCTGTGAGAAAAACACCCCTATAATCCCCTCAAGGGGATACTTGCGATTCTCCCCTTGAGGGGAGACACAGAGGGGTGTTTTTCATTGTGAAGTGAAAAGTATGAAATTTCAATAAAATCGCTCATTCCTGTTCTTTTTAAAAATTAATCGGATGCCAGTAATTATTTATTATTGATTGTTTGTTTGTAAATAGTCATAAAACATCAATTCAGATTCCCACCTACGTGGGAATGACGTTCTATGTAGATTAAGTGCGTCATTCCTGCGAAGGCAGGAATCTGAATAGACAAAATCATAAAACATGACTAATAGCGGATATTCAGACATTCATTAATCTTCTTTCTCTTCATCATCCTTTTCCTCATCCTCATTCTCTTCTTTGAAAGTAATGTCGTCATCTCCCTTCAGTCTTTTGGATACGGCAAGGAAGGGACCTGTGATGATCTCAGCACCTTCTTCTACGCCACTTAATATCTCGATGTTCTCATAGTCACTAATTCCGGTCTTCACTTCTACCATCTTCGCAATTCCGTTTTCGTGAATGAACACCACTTCTTTCATGTCATCCTTGTTCGATTTTTTATCAGTTGACTTATCCTCTTCATCATCACCTTCGTCTCGATCACCTTTGTTCTTTTTATTAGGGTCTCTCGTGGTTACAGATGACAATGGGATAATCAAAATATTGTCTTTTTGCTCAGTAATAACCTCTACACTGGCAGTCATTCCGGGTCTGAAAGGATACTTGGTACCTTCCTTAATCAAGTCTGCAAATGATGAATTGAGGATTTTAATTTTCACCTCAAATTCGGTAATGGCATCAGCTGAAGCTTTATCATTGGCTGTATTGGCTATTGCCGTTACCACACCTTTAAACTTCTTTTCAAGGTGTGCATAAGAATCAACATCAATAATCGCTGTATCTCCTAGTGTCACTCTGATGATATCATTTTCATTGACCGCTACGCGCACTTCCATGTTATTGAGGTCTGCTATGCGTAACATCTCTGTTCCAGTCATGGTCAGCGTTCCAACAACACGCTCACCCTGCTTTACAACCGATTTTGATACGATACCATCAATTGGCGAAAATACGCTTGTTAGACGTACGTTTTCTTTCGCTTCTTCCAGCGTTGCCAAACTACTCTTCACAATGTACTGAGCAGCAATAACAGTCTGTTCAGCAGAATTCTTATCACTGACAGCTATGTCATAATTTTGTTTTGCTAGTTCCCACTCCGAATCTGAGATGACATCTTCTTTCTTCAAATTATTCTGCCGGTCAAATTCTTGTTTGGNCCTTAGCAAAGAGGCTTCTGATCTGTTTAATGAAGCTCTTGAGGAAGCCAAATTTGCGCGTTGTTGGTTAAGCGCTGCTTCTGCCCTTTTCATCGCATTAAGCAGATTATCAGGTTTGATCTTCACCAGTAGTTGTCCCGCCACGACTGGATCACCTTCTTCTACATTCAAAGCGATGATTTCTCCTGATACATCAGGACTCAATTTCACTTCAATGATTGGTTGAATGGCACCAGAGGCACTCACTTTTTCTATAATTGTTCCTTTTTCGGCAGCACCTATTTCTACTTCAAGTTGCTTCTTCTTGCCTATCCAACCTTGTGATTTTCCAACCATTGCTACGATGATGAGCAATACTACTGTTCCGATAAGGATATAAATGAGTTTGTTTGATTTTTTCTTTTTCTTAGCCATCTTATTTAAAAGTCTAAAGTTTTTCCTTGGTAAAAGTCTAATATCTTGAGTTTAAAAATGTAATCGTATTTTGCTCTGAGCAAATCTGAAGTCGCCTGAAAGAAATTATTTTCAGCCACTATAAAATCCACATTGCTTATTGCGGTTTGTTCCTTTCTTTTTTGAGCAATTCTATACGCTTCTTCAGTAGCCTTCACTTGTGTCAGGGAGGCATTGTAAGTCTTCGCTGCCGACAGTACATCGTTATGAGCAGTCTCGATGGCCTGTCTCAATGTATTGCGTGTTTCCTTAGCAGTAATCTCTGCTTGCTGCTTCTGGATCAAAGCCCTTTGCACACTAGAGCGCGTCTGATAACCATTGAAAATCGGTATGGACAATCTGAAAGATAAAAACCTACTAAGGTTATCACTGAATTGCTCACTCAAATTGTAGCCATCAACAACATTACCACTAGGTGCAAATGCCGGTTCATTGGACAAAACCAGCGCATTACTCCCACTGACAAATCCAATTTCTGGATTCTGATCGATTAGTATAGGGTCTCCTCCATCAAGCACAAACCTTGCAGCATCTCGAGCATCTGAGTAATTAGTGTTCAATCCCACATTAGCGGTAACATTGGGCAGGTAATTTCCTTTGGCCGCTTTTAGTCCATAGCCTGCACTTTGAATACCAAGATCTGCACTCTTTATCTCTGGCATATTTTGTTCAGAAAGGCTATATATTTGATCTACAGAGGCTGGTTCTACTACAATACCGTCCTCCAGATCAATATCAGGTTGTACAACATCAAACGACTCAGAGGCAGGAATTTGTAAAAGCTGCTTCAATTGAAGAACAGATAAGTTGAGTTGATTTTCTTGATTGATGACATTGACATCATTGGTAGCACGTTGTGCCATCAAGTCGTATAAGGCACTCATCGCGATAGCTCCTTGCTTTTCCTGTATCTTGGCTCTATTAAGCTGTTCATCAGATGAAGCCAATTGTGATTGAGCATTTTTCAATAGCTCCTGATTGAAAATGACATTCATATAAAACAGAATGACATTTTGAATGATGTCGTTTTTCGATTTTTCAAGGTCATTCTTACTTGCCTCAAAACTCAATTTGTTTTGACTGATGGTATTTCTGAGCGTAAAACCATTGAACAAAGTCACTGATGCATTGGCATTTGCGTTGGTTGACTGAATTCGCGCAGTAATAAACTGATTGGAAGTTGGGTCAATCGAACGTCCCCAGTTAAACCCATAGCTTCCTCCTGCATTGATAGAGGGTAGCAAAGCCATTTTTGACTGATCGTAATTGACATCGTTTGATTGCACATTGAGCAAACTTCGCTGAACCGTTAGGTTATTGTCTAACGCATAATCTACACATTCTTTCAATGTCCATTGCTTAGCACCACTATCCTGTGCCATTGAGTGAATGGACAAATTTGCCAGTAGAATCACTACCAGCATAATCCGAGTTTTTGACATATAAGTATTCATTTTTAAGATTTTCATTAAGTAATATTGGGCACATAAGTGACCTCCTTTATCCATGAAAGGCTATTTAAATAATCTATTGTTGGTTGGTTGATTGCAGAATCCGCTTCTATAATCTGACATGCCAGGTCATGCTTTCCTTTTCTCGACACAGACATGGTGGCGATATTGCAATCCGCCTGTGACAATACATTGGCGATAAAAGCAATGCTTCCTTTGGTGTCATCCGCTTTCACGATCAAGGTATGAAGGGCTGCTGAAAAATGAGATTTGAATCCATCTACTTCTCCAATATTGATCACGCCTCCTCCTCTACTTTCACCAAGAATATAAACAGTCTTATTTCCCTTTGTGAGTGTAAGTGTGATGGTATTGGGGTGATGCGTAGAAGCATTCCCTATTGATTTGAATTGATATTTCAACTTGGCAATCTTGGCCTGCTCAAATGCATCTCTAATACGGGCGTCATCAGTGTCATAACCTAATAGACCTGCTACTACCGCTTTGTCACTGCCATGACCTTCATAAGTTCTGGCAAAAGAATTGTAAAAAGTAATCTCAGCATGGTCAGGAACATCGCCCAATATGCTGATGGCCGCATGCGCTATTCTCACCACGCCTGCGGTGTGGGAACTAGACGGGCCGATCATCACCGGGCCGATCATATCAAATACACTACTCTTTTCCGCCATTCTGATTGCTCTACAAGTTCAATTATACTGATAATTTAATGAGGAATTTCGCTAACATTGTGAATGGTAATATATTGATTTGAAGTGTTGCTATCAGCACTTGAAAACATGAATACCAGTCATTGAAAAAACAAAACTAACGGATAAAGGCGCATTCCAAATAAGAAATGTACATATTTTATAACGGAGACATTATTGAAGATGCAGCACTGAATTTTGGGCATGATAACAGGGCTTTCATGTATGGTGACGGCTTATTTGAAACCATCATCTATCAAGACAATCAGATCAGGTTTGAGACCTATCATAAGGAGCGGTTGTCAGCAGGAATGAAGGCGATGAACCTAATGCTTCCGGAAGATTTGTCAATGAAATCTATTTTCTCAGGGATCAATCGTCTGGTTCAAAAATCGAACTTAGTTTCTGCCAGAATAAGGCTGCAGGTATGGAGATCACCTGGTGGGTTGTATATTCCTCAAAGTAGTAGAAGTCAAATTATGGCGACCTGTTCTTCCTATACCTCTCATATCTCTATAAAAAGTAAGGTGGGTGTTTCAAAAACGGTGAAGTTGATGGAATCAAATTGGTCTGCCTATAAGACTGTCAGCGCTATCTCCTATATACAAGCTGGCATAGAAAAAGAGCAACGAGGTTTGGATGACCTCATATTGCTAGATCATGCAGGGTATGTTTCAGAATGCAGTGCTAGTAATATATTCTGGAAAAAAGGAGATATTTACTATACACCTTCCCTCAAAACTGGCTGCATTGGCGGAATTATGCGCAGACATATTATCGATCAACTTAATGATAAAAATATCGAATTGAATATTGGTGAATACGCAATGGAAAAGCTGCTTCAGGCAGATGAAATATTCACATGCAATGTGACAGGCATTCATCCAATCATTTCTATAGACAATCAATCATTTAGCAAAAATTTAAGCATTACACCGCTATTGGCGCTTTGATAGAAGGATGTGCTTGGTAGTTCCTGATTTCAAAATCCTCAAATTTATAATCAAAGATAGATGCTGGCTTTCTATTGATGTGCAATTGCGGAAGTGACATGGTGTCTCTTTCCATCTGCATCTTGGCTTGATCCAAGTGGTTCGTATATAGATGTGTATCTCCACCCGTCCAGACAAATTCCCCAGGCTCCAAGTCACATTGCTGTGCAAACATGTGCACAAGAAGTGCATATGAAGCCACGTTAAAAGGCACGCCCAAGAAGTAATCGGCACTGCGCTGATATAATTGGCATGATAGCTTCCCATCTGCCACATAGAACTGGAACATGGTATGACAAGGTGGCAATGCCATATTATTAACTTCTGACACATTCCAGGCACTCACAATATGTCTTCTTGAATTCGGGTTGTTTTTGATTTGATCGACTACCTGGGCGATTTGATCAATGGCAGTTCCATCGGGCGCAGGCCAACTCCTCCATTGGTGACCATAGACAGGTCCCAAATTGCCATTTTCATCTGCCCACTCATCCCAAATTTTGACTTTATGCTCATTTAAGTATTTGATATTGGTGTCACCGCTCAAAAACCACAATAGCTCATGAATGATCGATCGGATGTGTAATTTTTTAGTCGTCAACAGAGGAAACCCTTCAGACAAATCGAAGCGCATCTGTCTTCCAAATACAGACAAAGTCCCTGTTCCTGTACGGTCACCTTTCTGGGTGCCATTGTCTAAAATATCTTGCATCAGGTTCAGGTATTGCTTCATAGGAATATTAGTTAGGTATGAGGAGACAAAGGTAATATTCATCGAGCAAAAAATACTGTTCATCTTGTAAATTTTAAGAATCACCGATTTTTTTTATTCATCTAGAAATATATAGGTATCTATGCAAATCAATTGATAATCAGTGATTAATGAGTTCATCATACTTTATGATTTACTTTTCTCACTGGTCACATTGGTTGTATATTGATTTAACAAAACCTATCACTAACCTAATTAAATATCACTTATGGAAATTAACATGGAAGACATTTGGGGAATAGTACTGACCTTTGGTCCTAAGATTGCATATGCGATCATCACACTCATTATTGGACTTTGGATCGTCAAAGCCATCACAAAAGGTCTATCTAGAGTAATGGACAGTAGAAATATTGACGCCTCACTCAAGCCATTCCTTTTAAGCCTGATAAGCACCTTGCTTAAGATCATGGTGGTCATCACAGTGATGACGATGTTGGGAATTGAAATGACCTCATTCATCGCTATCCTTGGTGCTGCAGGACTGGCAGTAGGTATGGCACTCTCAGGTACTTTGCAAAATTTTGCCGGTGGCGTAATGCTGCTTATTTTCAAACCTTTCAAAGTGGGTGACTTTGTAGAAGCACAAGGCTTTGCTGGAGTGATTAAAGAAATACAAATTTTTAACACCATTATGACCACAGGTGATAATAAAACGATCATCATACCTAATGGAGGATTGTCCAATGGTGCTATGACCAACTATTCTACGCAGGCTACCAGAAGAGTAGATATGACATTTGGTATCGGCTATGGCGATGATATTAAGAAAGCAAAAGAAGTTCTCGCGAGTATTGTGGCGGCAGATGACCGCATTTTGAAAGATCCCGCTGCATTTATTGCGGTGTCAGAGCTGGCAGATAGCTCAGTCAACTTCGTGGTTAGAGCTTGGGTAAATTCAGCCGATTATTGGGGTGTATTCTTCGATATGCAGGAAACAGTAAAAATAACCTTTGATAAAGAAGGACTAAGTATTCCATTTCCTCAGAGAGATATCCACGTTTTTAACGAAAAGTAAATAATAACAGTAATCAGATTATGAAAATGAACAATATGAAAATTGGCATTCTGGCAGTGGCATTTTATTTAACGCTATCTATTACGGCAAATGCACAAACAGACACAACCTATTGGAAACGAGGAGCTAAAGGAACGCTTACTTTCACACAAGTAAGTCTTACGAACTGGGCAGCTGGTGGTGACAATTCTGTATCGCTCAATGCTTATTTGAATACTTTCGCCAACTATGCCAAGGACAGAACTACTTGGGAAACCAATTTAGAACTAGGATATGGACTTGTTGAGCAAGGAAATTTAGGTGTTCGCAAAAGCGATGATAAAATTATATTTACGACAAAGTATGGTTATAAACTCAAACCTGAAAACGATCGCCTATTTTGGAGTACTCTACTGGACTTCAAAACACAGTTCAATATTGGTTACGATTTTGGAGATGATGGAATAGAAACTAAAATTTCTGACTTTATGGCTCCTGGTTATTTGACAATTGCATCGGGTTTGGAGTATAAACCTTCAGAATTTTTCTCACTTCTATATGCGCCAGTTGCTGGTAAGATCACTATAGTGACGAGCGAATTTCTTACGAGTCAGGAAGGCGGAGCTTATGGTGTTTTACCAGGTGAAAAAACACTATCAGAACTTGGTTCATTTTTGAAAATGGGCTTCAAAAAAGACATCGCTAAAAATGTGAATTTGGATTCAAAGTTAGAACTCTTCACTGCCTATGACGAGAACTTTGGAAACATTGATGTTAACTGGCAAAATGCGTTATTGCTTAAAGTAAATGATTGGCTTTCGGCAAGTCTGATCACACAACTGATCTATGATGATGACATCAATATTGCGGAATTTGACGATGCTGGTGTAGAGATTGGATCAGGGCCAAGAATACAATTCAAACAAATCTTTGGGCTGGGATTGTCTTACGCAATTGGAGATAAATAGATAATGATCGTCCGTAATGTCACATAATTTTCTTTTCTACCCATCTAGATTCCTGCCTACACAGGAATGACGGATTCTGTTAGTTTATACCGTCATTCTCACTTGTCCGACCTCTGGCGGACGCAAGCGGGAATCTAAATAATGGGAATAAGTAGTGATTGCGGGCAATCATAGATAGATCAAGTACCATATAGCATAAAAAAAGCCAATTTTAGATAAAATTGGCTTTTTTTATGCTTAAAATTTTTACTAATATTATTAGTGTCTACAAATTTAAGCAAATAGTAATCAATTACTTATGTATCATTATTTAAACCAACTTTTAGTCAAATGAAGCAACCAGCTTACCAATCTTATTTCCAGACTTCATCTGGTCAAAAGCATTGATAATCTCGTCAAACGGTCTCACTGAATCTATAACTGGAATCAATTTGTGGTGAGCTACAAACTTAACCATGTCTTCAAATTCCTGATCATTACCCATGGTCGATCCTTGCAATGTAATCTGATTCCAGAACATTCGAAACATGTCAAGCTTAGCTGGCATCCCGTTAGTCGCTCCGTAGAAAATTATCCTTCCCGCAGGTTTCATGATTTTGATAAAAGTATTGATCTGATCACCACCTGCACTGTCGATCACAATGTCAAATCCACCGGAAATTTTGAATGCCTCTTTTGCCCAATTTTCTTCTTTGTAATTGAAACCTCCCGTGGCTTCCATCACAATTGCCTGATCTATCTTTGCCTGACTTCCAGAGGTAACATATACCTTGGCTTCTTTCGCCACTGCAAACTGAAAAGCAAACTGAGCTACCCCACCACCAAATCCAGAAATCAATACAGTATCTGAAGATTTCAATTGCCCGTGATTCATAATTGCTCGATAGGCAGTCAATGCTCCAAGTGGCAATGCCGCTGCCTGTTCATCAGAAAGGTGCAATGGCTTTTCCACCAACCTATCTACGTCCACCGCTATATACTCAGCAAATGTCCCGGCCGTTGGCATCCCCAACACGCTGTATTGAGCTGATTGTACTGCGGGATCATCTCCCCAATTGACATTAGGGTTGATTACCACCTTTTTACCAATCCATGATTTATGAGCAGCATCATTGGCTTTCACCACTTCTCCGCATGCATCTGATCCCAAAGTGGTACCAAACCGAATATTTGGATACATGCCTTCTCGAATCCACTGATCCCTCCTATTGAGTGCAACAGCTGATACTTTTACCAAGACCTGATTTGGTTTGATTAAAGGCATATCTACTTCGCGAATATCAATTTTATTTTCAGAGACTATTTGTAGTGCTTTCATTGTTTGGATAGAATATATTGAGATGTTAGGATTGCGGTCTGAGACTTTTGGGAATTAGCTCTAAGACATTGAACTTCAAACTTCAAACTTCAAACCTTAAACCTTAAACCTTAAACTTCAAATTAAAATGGCGCACTCTCATCTTTATCACCTGAAGAACCAAAGCTACTACCAGATGATGGAGCATCATCTCCGCTGTTCAACTTACTGCCCATAGTGATCGTACCAGAACTACTATCAAATTCTGATGGTATGCCTGCATTACCAAACCCACCAGAATAATCCACTGCATCTAAGTCGGTGAACTTTGTAAACTTTCCGATAAACTTCAATGGCACGTCTTCTAACGATCCATTTCGGTGTTTAGCGATGATCACTTCACCCACTCCTGTAGTAGGAAGTCCATTTTCATCTTCTGTGATACCATAGTATTCAGGTCTGTATAAGAACATCACCATGTCAGCATCTTGCTCAATGGAACCTGATTCCCTCAAATCGGATAGCTGTGGGCGTTT
>JGI24005J15628_10001726_pt1 | contig 11555 bp, 12 predicted proteins | sample LinPmetageLP40_FD_15628 | JGI IMG/M metagenome (IMG submission 15628) | reverse complement strand
GTAAAAAAGTACGTAACATTATTAGTGGTTTAAAAAAAGCATCAAGGCTACATGCTTCTCAAGCTAAACAACTTGAGGGAATGTTAAAACAAAAGAAAAAATAGTATGGGAACTTCTGGAACAACAGCTTTTAATTTAGATGTAGCCGACGTAATCGAAGAAGCATTTTCTATGATTGGTGGTGAACAGGCTTTAGGGTTTGAACCCATTGAAGCTAGACGAACTTTAAATCTATTGCTTATTGATTGGATGAATCGTGGTATCTTGTTATGGAAACAAAACATTGCCACTTTAGATATTACGGCGGGAACCGAAAGTTATACATTACCAACATCATTAATTGATATTACAGAAATGATACATAGAATTGTTGATGGTACAACAACAACGGATCTAGCTTTATCAAGAATTAGTATGGAAGAGTATATGAGACTAACATCTAAGTCTCAACAAAGTCGTCCTACTCAGTATGCAATTAATAGACTTAGAGATGCTGCTCAGTTGTATCTATGGCCAACACCTAATATAACAACATCAAGTGGTACTCCTATTCTTCAATATTTTAGTTTTAATAAAGTAGAAGACATCAACAAATCAAATGAAGATGTTGATATACCCTTTCGTTTTCTACCGTGTTTAGCAACAGGACTTGCTTATAAAATGTCTATTAAAAGAGAGGGCATTACAGCCGACCGAGCAGTTATGTTAAAACAAATGTATGAAGAAGAATTAACTTCAGCAATGTATGCAGATAAAGAACGTGCCAGTCTTTTGATTAAGCCGTCCTTTAGGTTATAATCAAGATTATGGCAACAGGAAAACATGCATATTTTATCTGTGACCGATCTGGATTTAGGTTTAAATATTCTCAAAGAATAAGAGAACCATCCGGTGTGATTGTAGGTGCTTCTGAGACTGATGGACGATATAATATAATTGATCATCCACAAAATCATTCTGCGAATGTATCTGACAATCAAAACTTACGGGATGCTCGTCCAAATTTACCAGTATTAGCAACGACTGGTGATGCAGGATGGACTCCAGACGATTCAACTTTTACTAAACGAGGTAACTAACTATGGCAATTACACAAGCTGTCTGTAATTCTTTTAAAACAGAAGTATTACAAGAAGGACATAATCTAAAAACCGATACAATAAAGATTGCATTGTTTACAAGTGCAGCTTCTTTATCTGCCGGCACAACTGCTTACTCTACAGCTAACGAAGTAGTATCAAGTGGTTCTTATGCTCCGGGTGGAGGAACTCTTGCAGGTGCAACTATTTCATTAGGAGCTACATCAGCTACTGGTGGTACAGCTATTATTGATTTTACAGATAAGTCCTTTGTAAGTACAACATTCTCAGTTAGAGGAGCTTTAATTTATAATGCATCCAACAGTAATAAAGCTGTTGCTGTGTTAAATTTTGGGTCTGATAAAGTATCGACTAACGGTACATTTACAATATCATTTCCAGCTGCTGCTGCATCAACTGCTATTATTACACTTTCTTAATTTACAGGCTTTAAATAATGTCTGTGGTTACAAGTGGATACAGTAGAAATGCATATGGTACCGGTGCTTGGAATAGAAGTGTCGTCGATCAATCTGTATCAGCTACACGAGTAAGTTTGCAATCTACAGTTCGTTCTGTAGGTATCTCAATTGCAGGCACTCATTTTGTCACAGGCAATAATATAACGTCAACCGTTCGTTCTGTTGCTATATCGGTTAATTCACCTGTACAAGTAACAGGAACACCGATTAGCTTTACTCAAAAAAATGCAACCGTTAATCTTGTACAAACGGTTAATGCTACACGAGCACCCATTAGTTTTGTAAGTCGTTCAGCCGAAGCTATTATTGGAGCTTTTGGAAAACCGACTTCACTATCATCAAGTTTAACGTTAAGAAATGTATCGACTATATCGGGTCCGTTTGTAAGTGCTACAAGAGTTGCTATATCATTTACACTAAGAAACACGGCTCAAGGAGCAGGAGCTAACGTTGTATTTTACCCAGCTAAAACATTTAAAGTTACGGTAAAAAATGTAGGGGGAGCTAATAAATACTTTATTGATGGAAAGCAACAATACGGACTTAACTTATTTAAACGAAACAATTTATATATCTTTGACCAGTCTGACAGCACAAATTCTGGGCATCCTTTACGACTAAGTTTAACACCAAACGGCACTCATGGTGGAGGCGATGCTTTTACAACTAATGTACAAACAATCGGCACACCGGGATCAGCTGGAGCTTATACTTCAGTATTTGTTTTGGTAGACGGTCCAACAAGTTTATACTATTATTGTTCAATTCATTCTAACATGGGAGGAGCTTTAAATTTCCAACCTGTAATAATTGGAGGACTTGGATCTTTAGGAGCAAAGGGCGATAGTAATTTAGTTGCAACTGGTGTATCAGCTAGATTTAGTGTTAGAGTAAGAGGTATATGGACACCAAAAGTATTTGGTGGTACAAACGAAATATGGAAAGCTAAACGATTATGAGCACAACATACAATTTATTAGTTAANAGAATTAAANTAACATCTGAAAATGATGAAGCTGATTTTAATGCAGAGATACAACATTTTATATCGAGAGCAGAATCTCGATTAATACGAGAGATTGACAGCTATGGAGTTGTCCAATATTCAACCTCTAATTTAACTAGTGGTGATCCTTTTATAACCAAACCTAACAATACATTAATTATTAAAAATTTAAATATAGTACGAGATGGAACTCGAATTAATCTATTACAAAAAACAGATGAGTTTCTAAATGATTACTGGCCACAAAGAACAAGCACAGGCATTCCAAGATATTATGCAAACTTTGGATTTGATCGATTATTAGTAGCTCCAACTCCTGTATCAGCTTTTAATTGTGAGATGTCTTACATCGTTCAACCCACGGCTGCAACGTCAGTTCACCAAGAGAATTTCTTTACCGAATATTGTTCTAATGGTTTGTTCTATGCTAGTATGAAGGAAGCTTGTATGTTTATGAAAAATTATACAGGTTCTCAGGCATGGGAACAAGAATATCAAAGAGCCTTTACTGATTTATTAAATGAGTCTAGGAGAACAAGACAAGATGATATGAGAAATAATGCATCTCCTGCCGGAGGAGATAACACATTAGTAAAAGGAAGTAATTAATTATGTCTAGTAGTTATTCAACACGATTAAGATTAGAAAAACAAGGTGATGGTGATAATGCTAACACTTGGGGTGCTCGTTTAAATACCAATGTTATCGACATGGTGGACGAGGCTGTAGGTGGTGTTGTCGTTGTTAGTACAACGGGAGGCAGTACAACCTTATCAGCAAACGACGGGGCAGTAGATCAATCAAGAAATGCAGTATTAAGATTTGAGGGAACATTAGGTTCAGCAGCAACCATTATAATACCGTCAGCCGAAAAAACATATTATGTAGATAATGCAACATCAGGTGCTTATGCTTTAACCTTACGTACTGCTGTAACTAATGCAGGAACAGCTGTGCCACAAGGTGGTAAAATGGCAATCTATTCAAACGGAGTCAACACAAGAGCAGCTTTAGATAATACAGGTATAGGAGCTTATCCAACAACTGGTGGTACAATTAACGGTAACGTAAAAGTTTCGGGTACAGTTACAGCTACGAGCTATACTGGATCAAGAATAACAGTAACAAGTATTGGTGCTTCTACTATTGACACAACGAATTTATTTGCAACAACAGCTTTAGTTGTAAGTGCTACGACAGCAAAAGGTAAACAACTGAGATTAACAGGAGCTGCAATTGCTGACATTGTTTCATTAACAGATGCTGCATCTGTAACAGTCAACCTTAACGATGCTCAAAACTTTGAAGTAAAACTTGGAGGCTCTAGAACGTTAGCTGCCCCAACCAATGTTCAAGCTGGACAGACAGGATCCTTCTTTATTGTACAAGACAGTTCTGGATCAAGGACTTTATCATTTAATTCAATTTATGATTTCCCGGCGGCTACGGCCCCAACGTTATCAACAGGTGCAAATGTTGTTGATCGTTTAGACTACATTGTTCGTACGAGTTCTTCAATACATATGGTAGCATCCTTAAACGTAAGTTAGGAAATATATGGTATTTAATAATTCAATATTAGCTGGTTCTTCTACACAAGAAGAAGATGTATATGAAATAGCACAATCTATTCTTTTTGATGACTCTCATCCAGCATATATGAGAAGAACACCTAGTAGTGCTAGTAATAAAAGAACTTGGACATATAGTTTATGGATTAAAAGAGCTGACCAACCAGCAAACTATTCTCCTGGTATGTTATTATTACAGCATGGTAATTCTGGAACTGGTTTACAAGAAACAATAAGAATAAATACTGCATCAGGTTCTACTCATTCAACATTAATGTATTATAGTGATTCACCCTCTTCAAATTTAACAACAACTCAAGTATTAAGGGATGGTGCATCATGGTATCACATTGTGGTAGCAAAAGACACAACTCAATCTACTGCATCAGACAGAGTAAAAATTTACATCAATGGACAAAGAGTTACAAGTTTTAGCACAGAAACTTATCCATCTTTAAATGGTGAAGGATTTATAAATAGTAATGTTTTACATAATATAAGTGCAGACCAAAATGGTGGAAGTAATTATGATGGCTATATGGCAGAAATGCATTTTATTGATGGCTCACAATTAGACCCTAGTAGTTTTGGTAAAACTAATAGTAAGGGAATATGGGTTCCAATAGAATATGAAGGAAGTTATGGAACAAATGGGTGGCATATAGATGGTAGAGATTCAGGTGACTTAGGAGATGATGAATCTGGTAATGGTAATGACTGGGCAACAACTAATTTGGTTGCTGCTGACCAAGCTCCTGACACACCCACAAACAATTTTACAATTATGAATATTTTAGATAATTATCCTCATCAAGGTGCTTTTTCAAAAGGTAATTTACAAATAGTATCATTTCAAACTTCATATCATTCTCATACTTCAACAATGGGTCTTAAAAGGGGAAAATGGTATGCAGAAATAAAATGGACAGCACAAGGCACTTCTCCAAGTGGTTATTATTCAAACACTTTTTTTGGAATTGTTGGAAGTGTTGACACTACATCCAGTATAGGAGTTGGTACACGTTCCGATAGTTATTGCTATATTGGCACAACAGCAGGGTCTGGGGAAGATGGAGGTAAGAAAAGAAATAATGCTACAGCTTCTGCTTATGGAGCTGATTATGCTGTTGGAGATATAGTAGGAATAGCATTAGACTTAGACAATAATAAAATTTATTGGAGTAAAAACGGAACATTTCAAAATTCTGGAAATCCTGCTTCTGGCTCAACAGGCACAGGTTCAGCATTTGATTTAACGACACCTTCGAGTGGTTTTTATTATTTTGCAGTTTCTGACCAACATGGTGATTCTTCAAGCACTTGGCAAATAAATTTTGGCTCTGCTCCACCTTATACAATATCATCAGGAAATGCAGATGGTAATGGATATGGAAATTTTGAATATGCTGTACCATCAGGGTATTATTCAGTTTGCACTAAAAACATATCAGAGTTTGGATAGAAAGTTAATATGGGTACACCAACAATTATAAAAGGTAATCAACATTTTTCACCTACTATTTATGAAGGTAATGGAACTGCTATTGGTTCTGGTGGAAAAACAATAAGTGGTTTAAGTTTTAAACCAGATTTAGCATGGATAAAAAACAGAGATGCAACAGATGATAATACTTTATTTGATTCATCAAGAGGTGTTACAAAGCTAGTAGAATCAAACACAACAGATGCTGAGACTACACAAACAGAAAGTTTAACATCTTTTACAAGTAGTGGATATACATTAGGTAGTTTGGCTCAAGTTAATACAAGTTCTGAAAGTTTTGTATCGTGGAATTGGAAAGCTAATGGTGGAACGACTTCTAGTAATTCCGATGGATCGATTACATCTACAGTTCAAGCTAATACAACTGCTGGATTTTCAATCGTAAAATATACTGGGACTGGTAGTGCTGCAACTATAGGTCATGGATTATCTTCAGCACCTACATTTATTGCAGTTAAAAATTTAACTGATAATTCTACATCTTGGTATGTTTATATAAATGCTTCTGGAGGTAGTACAGCAAATACTCAGTTTATGAGGTTTGATTCTGATGATGGACAAGATGGCACTGGTGCAGTATGGAATGACACTTCACCTACTTCTACTGTGTTTTCTGTAGGTGGCGAGGACACATCTAACAAAGCAAGTAAAAGTTTTGTAGCTTATTGTTGGACAGACATAGATGGTTTTTCAAAGATTGGTCAGTACACAGGCAATAATAATGCTAATGGAACTTTTGTTTACACAAATTTTAAACCATCATTTGTAATGGTTAAAGGATTAAATATTGGTAATGGTTGGACAGTATGGGATTCTGCAAGAAGTTCTATTAATGCAGTAGATACAGCATTATTTTGGAATACAAATGCTGTTGATGATACTGGTAATACTATAGATTTTTTATCTAATGGATTTAAATTAAGAAGTAATAATACAGATTTTAATACAGTTCATATTTATGGATATATGGCATTTGCTGAAGCACCTTTTTTTGGTGATGGTGTGTCTCCAGTAACTGCACGATAAGGTTGTATAAATGAAACAAATGTTGAATAATAGAATTATATTAAAAAGGAGTTTTTCATAATGTCTTGGGCAATCGTAAAAGCAGATCAAGTAATAAAAATTATAAACACACCACAAGGAATTACAGTTAACGGTATACAGCATCCATCGAGTATATTTAGGGTATGGTCTTTAGCTGAATTAAAAGCTATTGGTGTTTATCCTGTTGTACAAACGAGTACATTGGATAACAGAACACACAGAGAAACAGGAGGAGTTACGTATACTGTTAATACAGATGATGTCGCAGTGCATTATAATAAAGTAGCTTATAAATTAGAAGATGTAACAACAGATGGAGTTGTGTCAAAAGGTTTAAAAACAAAGCTTAAAGAAGAAGTAGAAAGAATTGCTCATGGGATCTTACAACCATCAGATTGGATGACGGTTAGACAAATTGAAGCAGGAGTAACCATTGCTGATGATTGGAAAACATATAGAGCAGCTATAAGAACACAAGCTGGAGCAATGACTACAGCTATTAATGCTGTAACAACAATTACTGATGTTCCTAATTTATATGTTACATATGCTTCGGCTTCTAACGGAACACTTACGTCCGTTTCAAGTGGATATTTATGGCATTGGCCATCAAGTCCTAATGAGGCATAGGGAAAGGTGGGTACAGTAGTATGTCCACTGATACTATTTTATTTGATGTTAATTTCAGACCAGGAGTAGATCGTGAATCAACTGAATATGGTTCTAAAGGTGGTTGGTACAATGTGGACAAAGTTCGTTTCCGTGCTGGCAAACCTGAAAATATTAGAGGGTATGAAAAGAAAGTTCAAGAAAGCTTTCTGGGTACAGGTCGATCAGCACATTCGTTCGCAAGTAATGAAGGCACTAAATATCATGCCTTCGGAACCCCTAGCCATTTATACGTTTATAGTGGTGGTGCTAATGCTGATATTACTCCTATAAGGTCATCAACAACTTCAGTAGTAACGTATTCAACTGCGGTTTCTAAAACAAGAATATTAGTATCAGCTACAGGTCATGGTGCTCAACAAGGCGATTACCTTATTATTGTCTCAGCTGCAACCGTAGGTGGTAATCATAGATTTTTAAATAGTCAATTTGAAGTTGTATCCGCAGCTAATAATTCATTTACATTTAATACAACTGTAGCTGCTTCTGCAACCACAACCATATCAACACGATCTAAGTTTCAGTTCTATATTAATAGTGGAGGTGATAATAATATCACAGAACTTGGATATGGTATTGGAGTTTATAATGCAGGTGTTACTGTATCAGGAGCCAGAGCATGGAACCAACCAGCTAGTGTATCTCCGGGAGAATCAACTGAACCGTTACGACAATGGTCACTAGATGATTTTGGAGAAGATATGTTAGCTGCTCCAACGGGTGGTCGTTTATATGTTTGGGATGAATCGGTAGGAACTGGAAAAAGAGCACAAGTTATACCAACAGCTCCAAGTGTTTCTAATCATATGTTTGTCTCACAACAAGATAGACACGTTATTTGTTTNGGTACAAATGGAATTGGTGGAGCTTTTGATCCNATGTTAGTTCGTTGGTCTGATCAAAATGATTATACCAATTGGAGTGTTAACGTTAGTAGTACATCGGGTGAGAATCAATTNGGTGATGGTAGCCGATTAATCACAGCTTTAAACACAAGAAACCAATCATTAATTTGGACAGACAATGCTTTACATTCTATGGAGTTTGTAGGACCACCATTTATCTTTCAGTTTAGACAACTTGGATCTAACTGTGGTATTACAGGAAAACATGCAGCTACAGAATTAGATGGTAGAATATTTTGGATGGGTGCTAAAGATTTCTTCTTGTTCGATGGTTCTGTTCAATCTCTTCCTTGTACAGTTCGTCGTTACGTCTTTGATGATTTTAACTTTGAACAAAAAGAAAAAGTGTATGCGGGAACTAATCAAGAATTTAGAGAAGTCACATGGCTCTATCCTTCAGCTAATTCAGCAGAATGTGATAAGTATGTAACCTATAATCCTGTTGAAAAATATTGGACTTTTGGTACAACCCTCTTTACAACATGGAAAGATCGTTCTATATTCAGTAATGTATTGACTACCGGCCACGAAACAAGCACAACTAATTATCTTTACGATAATGAACCAGAAGGAATTTTTACAGCCGATGGACAAAAACAAGAATCATTTATAGAATCATCTGAATTTGATACGACTCCTCCAGCTTATGGGGCAGGAGATAACATTATATACTTGGATAGAATCATTCCAGACTTTACAATAGGTACTAATGGACGAGTAACTGTAAAGCTAAAGACAAAGAATTTTCCAAATGGAACACCAATAGAAAAAGGACCGTTTTATGTTAATCCATCCACACAATTTATAAGAACACGAGCAAGAGGCAGACAGGCAATTGTTAGAATATCAACATCAACAGCAGGAACAAACTGGAGACTTGGGTCTTTTAGAATGGATGTCATGCCAGACGGGAAAAGATAATGGCTGATTATCCAAAATATCCAAACAATGCTACGGCTGAACAATTAAATAGATGGGCTAATGTCTTAACAGATAAACTTGGGTCTGATGCTTTAAATAATCGTAATAACGTTAAACTTGATGTTGATGAATCAGTTTCTTTAAATGGTAGAATACAACTTAATGCAAACTTTACAAATCCAGATACAACAGGAGCTTTTCAAAAAGGGCAAATACGATTTAATGCTAGTACCAATAAGTTCCAAGGTTATGATGGTACGGGATGGAGGGACTTTCACTAATGGGATTTTTTAAAGGATTAAAAAACTTTGTTTTAGATTATGCAATACCTATTGGTTTAAGTTTTATTCCAGGTGTTGGTATTCCTTTAGCCGCAGCTTATTCTGGTATTAAAACAGGTATTCAGACTGGAAGTGCTCTTGCTGGTCTTGGTGCTGGTGCTTTATCTTTTGGTTTAGGTCATGCTGCAAAAGGTATTTCAGGAGGTATTTCAGGAGCTGCTCCAGGGATAGGAAGTTCGGCTGCACAAAATGCTGCAAAAGCTGGAGCAACTGCATCATTTATGGGTGCTCAAACGACTGGTCAGTTTGCTAAACAAGGTCTTACTTCAGGTATACAAACAGGTGTATCTCAAGGATTTGCTAATATAACACCTCAAGTAGCAAAAAATATTGGGTATACAGGTGCTATAAGTCCTGTAAGTAATAATATAATTGGAAGCACTGCAGGAAGTGGTTCTTTTTTACAAGGTTCAAAAGGATTATTAAGTGGAGCTGCTGGTAGAGTTGGTCAGGGTAGCACTTCTTTAATTGATAAGGTGGCAGCTCCTATATCAAAAACTTTTTCAGGAGCTTCTGGAGGAATAGATGCTTTACAAAATCTTAAACCAATATCTTTAGATCCAACAGGAATAATAACTGATAAAAAAGTAAATCCATTAGTTATGGCAGGTTTAGGATATACTTTAAAAGAGGCAGCAACTCCAATACCTCCTCCAGATTCTTCACAATTTAATCCTCCTAAAAGAGATTTTAGTAAATATGCTTATAAAGGACCGTTAAACCGTGGCGAATATACCTATGCAGATCCAGAAGATATTGCTTATGGTAGAGTTAGTCCATCTTCTTATGGTTACTTGGGAGCTAAAGAAGGAGGTAAAATTAATTTTGCTATGGGAGGATCTTCACCAGCTTATATGGACCCTGCTGGAGGAATGGGTGTAAATATTATGGATCCTGCAGGAGGACGTGCAACACAAGGTCAAGGATTTGTGCCTCCTCAACCTGGAAGAACTGCAGGAATTTCTTCAGGTATTTCAAAAATTATGTCACAAGCTCAGAAACCTTCTATTAATCCTTCACAAACATTACAAGGTTTAACACAAGTTATGTCACCGTCTACTATGCCTCCACCTCAAGCACAAAATATACCTCAACCACAAATGCAACAACCTATGAATAATATTGGTAATAAAAATATGGAACAATTGTTACAATCTATACCTAGAAAAGAAATAGATGTGGCTATTAATACATTAAGAGGAGGAGTTGGTATGGCTCAAGGTGGTAATGTGCCGGGATTGGCTAAAAATACTGGACAACAAATTACAGGACAAAGTTCTGGTATTGGCTCGGGAGTATATAATAATCCTATGAGTGAAAAACAATTTATTAATAGCTTTTTAAGTATTATGCCTAATAATCTTGTAGGCAATGCTGTTCGTGAATTCGGTATTGGAGAACAAGTAGGACAACAGATTTATCAAAAATTTAATGACTCTAATAAAAAACAAATGGCTGAAGGTGGTGAAGTTGAAACCGATAAAAATCTTCAAGAGAATGCTTTTGTAATTCCAGCAGATGTTGTTGGCCACATTGGAGATGGTTCTTCTGATGAGGGAACTAGACAATTACAAAGTTATTTGGGTATGAACCCGCAACAATATCAGGCGGGTGGGATTTTGGCCGGGGAAATTCAAGGACCGGGTGGGGGTATGGATGACCTTATTCAAACTAGTATTGAAGGCAAAAGAGCTGCTGCAGTTAGTCCACAAGAATTTGTTGTACCTAGAGATATTGTTGCAGAGTTAGGAAATGGAAGTTATGATCAAGGATCTAATAAATTATACGCATTAATGAAAAATGTACGAAAAGAAAAAACTGGAACAACAACACAACCAGCAGAATTACAAAGAGGATTAGGACAACTAATGAGGACAGCTGCTGCTTAATATAGAAGAAATCACTTCATTTGGTGACATTGACGAATTGTTTGAAATGTTTAAAGAAGAAATAGAAAGAATGCCATACAACAATAAATATACACCCGAACTTTTAAAAGATCATATTGAATCTGGGAAGTTAGGTTTGTT
>JGI24005J15628_10001725_pt1 | contig 11556 bp, 5 predicted proteins | sample LinPmetageLP40_FD_15628 | JGI IMG/M metagenome (IMG submission 15628) | reverse complement strand
AATCTTTGTAACTACTGTAATCACTTTCGCTCCAAAATTGATCTATAGGCACATTGGTTTCTCCGCTCAAGGAGCTGTACCTAAAGCACCCTGGAAGCTCGCAATTCATCCTTATCATCCTAGGCGAATTGGGTATGTATCCAAACTCGCCTGGAGTCGCCAGGCCTACCTTAGTAGAAATATCAAATACAAAATCAGCAGATCCGTTTGCCGAGCTGAAGTTGGTTCCTACGTCATCAGGGACAACAAGGCTCATAGTAAACGGTGAGTCAAACGTTACGCTTGGCAGGGGAAGACTGAAGGGATTAGAGCCCACATCAAACCATTCAGAGGCTGCCTCTAGCCCCGCCTCCCAAGGGTACTCTAGTACGTTTGGGCTACTGGTCAGTGTAAGAGACCCCAAGCTAAACTCACCAGTGGTGTTAAGATTTTCGTCTTGGTTCGCTTGTATTAAAGAAGCAATATTAGAGGTTATATCGGCAACAACCGTTACGTTATCATCATCAAAGTCAAAAGAAAAATCTGTGATGAGGGCATCTTCTGGTGTGATACCAGAGCACTCCATTTTTATTTGATATGTTTTGACGCTCCCGAAACCGCTTTCCTGCTGTGGAAAAACTTTTACAACGCCTTCAGGGACAGAGTTTGATGCAGGAAATCCCTGTGCATCTAACAAGTTGTACCCTAGAGACGCAGTAGAAGATTCCCAGTTGAAGGAGTGGTCGGTGGCTACCTCGTTGGGTCCTAGATCATCTAACCACACCTTGACGTACCGAGCAACTGGAGGCTCTACGCCTGGAGCTACCGTTGACCCAAGGATATCAATAAACGCTACTTTGGAGTTCGAGGGGTCGGATGTATCGTAGTACACCACCTTAACCTTGGCGCCAGCGTTAATGATGTAAGCCCCGCTAAAGTCCCATGTAACCTTTATGCCACCCCCAACGTCATCGACAGGCACAATAACGTCGGCTGCATTACCCAAACCAACATTAAAGTCATTTATGTTTTCAACCCCATACAAGCCTATGGAGTCTATGGTTATTTCAGCGTCCCCGATGTTCTCAGGATATACAGTGGACGAGAAGCCTGGAACAGTGTCAGCAACAGCGCCACCTACTTCGAGCGCATCTACTTGTTCTTGCGTAAGGAAGTTCTGTCCAAAGTTAAATGCGGCAGGAGAAAAGTCCAGCTCTATGTATGCCTCTTCCTCAGGCTCATCCTCTGGGAATACACAGCTGCCATTGTCATTGGTAGCGTACTCGTTGTAATTCAATGCCGAAGTATCCGTGCATCCGTAGATGGTTTCTGAGGGGTCATAAACATCACCACCTACCCCGTCATCACCTAGGTCTTTTATTGTTATCAGGTATTCATTTGTGAGTGGATCGAACCCACCAACAACCCTGATGTCCTCAAAGTTTGAAGCTGTAGACGTAGCTAGAGCGCTGTTAAATGCATTCCTAAAGAAAGAGGCCATATTCTTGTCAGAGATAACTGTTATGCCGCCTCCTGGCGCATACCTGTAGATCTTACCAAGAGTCTTGTGAGCAAAGTATACATGCCCTTTAGGGGTAATGGCAACCGACTCTGGGTTTCCATCGCATCCAGCTCTAATGCCAAAGGTCTTGGCAGTGCTTAAAACATTCGTAGAAGCCACCACCGTGCTTGACCCCTGAGTATCAGAGAACAAAGTCTTGCTTGCAGGCACGACGCTTACCCTCTCTTCCTGTATTACCAACACGTCGCCAGACTCATTCATCATGAAGTCTATGCCTCTGAACTCTTCGTTGAGGTCCTTAAAGTTTGATGTCGCAATGTTAAACGACGAGTAGTTGATCTTGTTTGACTCTGGAGCATTGAAGTCAGAGTATGTAATCGTAGCCTCCCTTATGGTTTCTTTAGCTCCTGGTAGGTATGCGTTTGGCCTGCCTATAAACGAGCTGTCTCCATCTATCAAGTCAGAGGCTGTAAAGGCCTCTGCCGTTACGGGTTGGAAGTTAGGGGTTGATGGGTTGTATCCAGCCTGAGCGCCCAGAGACGTATCTTCGATAACGTTCACCAGTCCTGTAGGAGAGATATCAAAAAGATTCGCGTCTTCCAATCCAGTCTCCTGCGTCCTGATATTCATAGCTATAGGTCTCCACCATACGTCACCCTGAGTCACTGTGACTAAAGACGGGAAAAGTTCCCCTTCAGAGCAAAACGGAAGGTAGTCATTGGCTGGGTCGGTGTACGCTTGATCTGGGATCTCGTAATACAAAGCCTCTTCAGACTGCTTCTTCTTCGGGGAGAAGATCTCCATAAGGCAGTTGTCCCCCCAGAAATCCTGTCCGTTATTTACATCGTTAAAGCTAAACCCTTCAGCAAGGGGGTTGTTTCTAAGCACCAGGAACTGACCCTGTAGCCAGTTTGGTGCATTGGTACTTCCCTGCTCGGTCAAAGGGTTTTCAGTTGGGCCAAAATTCTTTACGTCTACAACGTCGAAAATCAATTCCTTAGGGTAGATTCTATCGCCACCAACATCCTGATACGACACCACCCTAACTTTGTCCCCGTCTTTGTACTTGTATATGTTAAGCTCCCCCTCTGGGCCACGCGCACCAAACGCACTCGTGTATGAGATAGAAGACTCTTGAAGGTAATTAAGAGAAACGTAGATTACAGATGATCCACCCTCTTGTGCGCTTGCCGTGGTGTAAGCGCCACCAGACATATGCTGAACAAAGAAGTCAACAGTGCTGTTAGGGGCGTAAACAAGTTTCCAGTTTTTGGCCCACGGTGGGGGAACCGTATCGGAAAAATCTAGAACCACATCAACCTTTCCCTGACTGTCTTCTGTTCTCTCTGCAGTAGAGTATCCTGGAACATAAACAGTTGTTGCTGGGTTCACGAACCCATGGCGGCCTCTTTCGTCATAGTACACCACTCCAAAGCTATGAAAGGCACTCGACTTAAACGATCTGTTGGCCGCGCCTACAGCGCCGACCAAGCCACCAAAAGCGGTTGACTCTACGTTCCCATTCTTGTCTGACCTGTTGTATATCCTTCTCTGATGAGACGTCAAGCTTCTTCTTTCCGTCCCGTTGGGGTCAGTATAGACGTCAGATATTAGAAGCGAACCGACTTTTGTGTACGCACCGAGAGGGTGAGTGTTATTTTCCTGAGCATCTGAGTCATAAAAAAGTCCCCCCATGTCAAAGTCACCTTCACTTGCGTCTATCGCACCTGCACGGTGGCCTGGTGCAGCAAGGCCAGGCATCAAAAATGCATCTTGAGATCTGATTGTTGTTTTCCCAATCTCATTCAGAAAGTCTTTTGCTGCTGCAACGGATCCGTTCTCAAATTGACTCCAGTAAAAAGACCTGTAATCACCAGAAACGATGCTTCCATTCCAGTAGGGACCGAGCATAACAATGTTGAAGTTGTAGTTGGTGAATAGCTCATTGAGCTCAGCGTATGATCCCGCTGCACTAGCATACCCTACAGACCCATATATAGACGCAGCCCCCTCTTGTATCCTCTGAAAGCCACCTGGCCCTCCCTCACCATCCATCAACGACTTCTTAAACCTTATGTTCTCCCCGTAGTTGTCGTTTGGCCCTGACGTTGCGTTAGGCTGAGCCTCTATCCCACCAAACTCAAGCTCATTATAGTTGTTGCCTCCAGCCTGAACAAGAAGACCACAGCTATACCTAAAGTCATTTTTACCCTCTACCTCATTGGTATAAGCTTTAAGAAACTGCATGTTAGGGTTAAGGTCACTACTTACGTTGGCAGGGTCAATGAGGCCCTGATACGGTTCTGCGTCTTGAGTTTGATCAGAGTCTGCAAGAAACTCTTGAAAGAAGTTAGGGTACACCAGCTTATCCAAGGTGTCGTCGTTTGCTTCCTCTAGGTATTGAGGGCTTAGGTACCTAAAGACAGTAAAGTTTACATCATCAAGCAAAGACTCGTAATCAGAAGGAAGCACCTTTCGCAAGCTCAAGGTTCCTGGTATACCCTCAGGGGATGCGGGAAGCTGATTGTTGTAAGCCTGCAGCGAAAAGCCTTGGCTGCTCATAAGGCTGCTCTTTAAGATAAACCAAGGGGCGTGGTCATACATATCAAACTGACCGTTAGATTGAGTCCACGGAACAGCAGACTTTCTACCCCCTGTGCCCCCATCTATAGTCTTCACTCCTCTATAGTCTGCCTTCCTCATGCAGGTGACAAACCCCAAGTTATTCATATCCTTAATTCCGAGCCTTAGCTCGTGCTTCCCATACCCCGCCTCAGTGGTTTGGCCTGTTTGGTCGTTAAGGCCGTCATCATCAGGCGCAATAAAGTGATGCTCTAAGAAGAAGTCTATATCGCCTTTATCAAGAAGCACATAGCCCTTTGCAGCACTACCTGCTCTTTCTCCAGCTAGCGCGTCAGTGCCCCCTTCGCCAACCTCGCCAGCCTCCCCAAACGCAGCGCCCAGCGTGCTTTGACCAGACACCGACATAACAAGTTTACCTGTAGGGCTGGAGTCGTAGAAGGTTTGGAAGTTTTCATATCCCTGATCTACGTTGATAGTCGAAACCCTGTTAACAGAAATGACAGATAGATATGTGTTCAGTCCAGCCGTGGCTCCAGCCACTAGTTGACTTAAGTCATCAACACCAGACAGCACCGCGCAAATTGCATGAGACACGCGCTCTGGCGAGTTGTCCATGTCTTGAAGCACAGAAAGGCTAACAGAGAAGGTAAGTTGCCCAGAAGGCCCAGAAGCTGGAATTATGAATGGAGCCCCTGCAGAAGTGCCTAGGGCGGCCACCAACTCCGTTCCAACATAATTTGTACCCTCCGTGCCTGGAGGTCCATCAACGCATCTCCACTTAAGATTACCTATTACCCCGCCATTGTTTCCAAAAACTGGGTATGGAGCGCTGGTGTTTCCGTGATCTGGATATTTCTGTAGAAAGCCCTCCCCAGCCTTGTCGGGATCTTGAAATGTGTTTGGGAATCTAAGGCTGTTGCCAGGATCTTCAGAACCAGAAAAACTGTGATTGTAGTCTCTGCTGTCACCTATCGTTGCGTGCTGGTGATACGACTTTCTAGCATCGTACAAATGAAAGTTCCTGTCTGGAGAAAGCTGTATAGACAGGTTTATTATTGTCCCTTCTTCAATCTCATCTGGCAAGCTAGTGCAGTCAACTATGTAAGAGCTGGTCTTGTTTATTTGTTTGGTTGTATTGTTTCCAAACTGGTCAGACCCTGGAATCTCCCTGATGCTTTCTCTAACTGAAATCACCCCAGTAGCAAAGTCTAGAGGTCTTTCGCTAAAGATCAAAGAAGACTCACAGTTAATCGGTTGTTCGTTGTATCCGTCAAGGTAGTTCCCGTACATCAGCCTGTTGTTTACAACGGCTTGCGCTTTTGCCTTTCGTGGCAAGTTGTCGTACTGCTTAGCCACCTCTATAGGGCTTGTGCCAGTTACCACCCTGTCGTTGTAAAAACTGTATACGTAATTTGTTGAGTCCCAGATGTTTGTAGTTACTGTCTCGTAGGTTGCAACTACGTCCGTGCCTTTTTTAAATTCATCTATGGCAAAGAAAAAGCCATCATTGCCCTCTCTGGCCAGCAGCCTTATCTTATCTATCTCCGATCTCGATCCAACTGCTTGGTCCAGATACAGCTTGCAAACGTTGTTTGCCAAATAATCAACCGACTCGTTCGCCCCTTGGTTTACAATTACAGGAGGGAACGCTATGTCTGAGTAAGGAGATATAGCAGTCTCAACGCCGTCTTTGTAGATCAGTTGATACGCGAACTGAAAACCCTTTGTGTTTACAAAGTTGCTTGTGCTCCTAGATGTATCTGCTTCAAAATCAAACCTAATGGTCTTTAACCCAAGCTTAGGGCACGCAGTAATAAAGTCGGTTTCATTGTCCCCCGTACCGCTTGGAACGTTGCCCTCACCCAGCAAGCACTTAAATACGTTAAGTTTTTTTGGCTCCCCCTTGCCATCGGTAAAGTACAGGATGGGATCTTTTTCATACCTTTTGTCGCCTGAAAGTATTGTTTGGTTGTTGATATATACCACATCACCAGTTACAAACCCAAACTCATCGAAGCTGAACTTAGCCGAGGTCCACACCTTTGACACTTGCCCAGCGACAGAGGGTTCAGGCAGGTTCCCATATGGGTCGTACACATACACCCCATGCTCAGCAGGCACAGAACTATAGACGTACAGGTATATTACCTTGAGTCTGTTGTCTGATGTAGAGCCAATAACCTTGGCTGTACCTGTTCCAGTGCTCGTGGTGTAAGAGATCTGCTCATTGCCTCTAGCAGCCTTGATAACGCCTTCATTTCCACCCTCGCCCTCTGACTCTGTTACAAGTACATTCAGAGCATCTATGAGGTTTGTTTTGGGTATGAGGAGTTCGTCAGCCGACTTATTCAGCTTCTTCGGTGTAAGTTTATCCCTCATTAGTATTTAGGTGACTGTCTGAAGTTCTTGCGAATTGTTCTGAGTGCTTCGTCTTTTGTGAAGTTGCTCATTCTAGAGTTCGCTTTCCTTCTCTCGTTGTAGTATTCAGCTTTAGCTCTAGCCTTTTCGTTTGCTGGAACGTTGCTCTTTCTTTCAATAATCTTGTAGTAGATGTAGCATCTAAGCGCCTCTTCGAGGTATGCATGAACTTCTGGGTCTCCAGATCTAGCTTCGTCAGCTACGTACTCTAGCACCACCTCGCTTTCATTAGAGTTAAGCTCTAGCTCAATTCTATTTTGATCAAGATTGAGCCTGTAGTACCCTCTGGCATACCCGCCTCCAGCTCCATACAGCCTACCCTCGCCTCCCTGGTATAGGTAGTTTTGGAAGACGTAGAAGTCAAAGTCCCCACTGTTTGGGTTTCCGTTTTCGTCTTGAGTTGTGCTTGTTGATGTTTTGTCGTCAACAAGGTCGGGGACTTGGTTTGCAGCAATGTTCAAAGGAGACCCATCAAATGTATCAGTCCTGGTGCCGTCAGAATCATCAGAGGACACCTCAAGTCGTCTAGAGTAGTTTATGTTTTTGTTCTCCCCTAAGATGTAGATGAGCCCACCAGACCCTACCACGCCAAGCTTAGTTAGGTCAACGTAGTCTTCAGGAAGGGTAACGGTGTTGTTTGACGCTATTGACCTCTTAATAGACTTCACCTTCTTGCTGATGTCAAACCCAAACTCTCTGATGCCTCTCAAGGCTAGGTTCCTAAGAGCAATGTCTGAAACCGAGCTAACGTAGTCATCGCTATCGAGAGTAAGCAAAAAATCACTTATGATTTGGCTAAGCTTTATTTTGTTCATACTCATTATCTAGCTGCTTCTTCGTTTTTAGCGTACTCCATTAGGTCAGAATCCCTTAGTCTAATGCCAATCAGCTTAGCTATCTCATACACTATCTCTGGGAACATATGAGGAGGAAGCATAAAGTCAAGCGAACCAGACGGGCTAAATACGTACCCACCCTCCACACCGCTAGAGGAGTACGAAAACAACGGTGATAGGTTTGAAGGGTTTCCATTAACCCTGTACGAACCAGGAACTCTGTAGTAAACGAGCTTAGCATTCGTTACTGTAGTAGGGAAGATCTCTATTACATCGTGAACGAGAGCTACAGGAAACGCCTCTGTCGGGGTAGATAGGTTGCTATTTAAGACCAAGTTTGCCTTTTCGATATCGTAAAGCAACTCACACCTTGTAAGCGTTCCTCCACTCGCTTGAGCGTACTCACCATCGTTATCACCAGCTGTACTTGCAGCTGCCTCTATGGATATCAACTTAGACATATTTGAAGGCTTATCAAATACGTTGTCCGTGGATGAAAGGGACTCTATCTTAACAAAGTAAGATAAGTCTTCCATGGTCATTTTTCTGCTGCCTACAGATCTACCCGCTCCCTCTTGCCTGTTCCTAGCGCGTTTGCTTAGACCAAGCTCTTCGAACATCTCATTGTAGACATTCATCTGAGCCATCTGGGCAAAGGAATTAAAGACAGACGGGGTAACAAAACCCTTCTGTTCTTTGTTGGCTAATTCCCTTAGCGCGGTGAATACTCTGTATACGCTTACCATGAAGCAAATATACAAAAAGAAAAGCCACCCCTTTCGAGGTGGCCCTTCTAGCTCTGCAAAGCTATGTTATCCTAACTTCTCTAGTTTTTCCATAACAGTGTCTGCAACGGATGCACCCTTCTCAGTCATGCAGAATCGCACGAGAACGTCCATAGCATCCTGGCCCACTGGCACAGAAACGATTAGGCCGTTTGAGTCAAACCAGTACACACCATCATCCTTAACTGCAATCATTTGATAATCAGAAGCTTGCTGCATCATAGACCGCATCTTAACCTTAGGGTTGTCAAAGGCGTCGATGAACTCAGTAGGGTTCTTCTTAGCTGTGGTCAATAGGTTGTATCTGATTTCGTTTACGGGCTTGTTGATGTTGATGCCGTAGTAGATGGCTACAGGGAGAAGCTCATTGATGTTCTTCTCTCGAACCATACTGACAGCATCATTAAGAACAAACTCCCTTTCCAAGACGTCAGTAGCTTCTTTCTTCTTGTCAACAACCTTGAACAGCTTACCCCCATTGGCTTGATTCTGTGGGTGCATCTGCATAAACTCTTTCAAGTTGGGCTGATCTCGTCTAACAAAAAGCCTGCCTTCTCTAAATATTACAGATTGCTTGAGCGCTTTGTCGCTCTGGTTGTCAACATATACAGACGGTTCGTTAGGGCAGTACCTAATCTCACGAATGGTATTCTTCTCTTCGTCGTAGATGGTTACACCTTTTTGAGGGAGCATAAACACCACGCCGCTAGGACGCATCATCTCGTACTCCGCGTGCTGCTGTTCAACAACTTTTCTTTTGAAGGCTGTAGTCTTCTTGACTGGTTCAACCTTAGTTTGGGCTTTAGGGCGCCCAGGTGCCCCTTTTGTTTGTGTAGGCATGATTTATATGAATTAAATTAAGAAACTGGCTTATATAGCTCGTAAAGGTCTTGTGCAAGCTGTGAGCAGTTGGCCTCTCCTATGTCTCTAGCTATCACCCCGAATCTTCCGAGTGTGAGAGAGAAGCTGTCCGTTACATTGCTTGCTGCACTTCCGAGTTGTTGTATCAAAAGATTGCCATCCGTTCTACCTGGAGTGGCCTCGTTTACCTTTGACACAGGTTGTATCTCTGTTTTTTCAACCTTCTGTTGACTTTGCTTGCCTGCATTTGCGCTATACAGACCGCTAGTCTTTCTTTTTTGATTTGATTTAACTTCCTTAGTGACGGTTTTAAAAGTAGATTTCAGCGTTAACGCAGAAACGAAAGCTACAATATCCCCCTCATAGTTGTAAAGATACAAATTAAAATCTTTATCCCTCCTGATGATGAATACATAGCAGAACTGTCTCTCACCGACAGAGGTCTTAGAGGACCTTTCTGGGAATTGATATGATTCGGTTCCGCTGCTTCTGGTAGATGTTTTGACCGCAAGGGGCTCTCCAATCAAGCCGTTATGCCTTATGGAGAATACATCAGGTATAGATGCATTGCTAAACCCAGTAGTCTCCCCCGCGTCGTCACCAAACAGAACTCCAAATCCATCGCCACTAGATCCTAATCCAGAGTCACCGATAACGAAGTACATGGTGTAGTCGTCCTTTATCGTAACGTCAGGGACGTCAAGGAACGAGTTTGCAGCGAACTGAGCACATATCTGACTCAGCCCTGTTGCTGCAGCAGTGGCCTCGGTTTGTGTGGTTACAGCCCCCGTACCTCCTGTAATATTGTATGCCGCTCCGCCCGTGCCTGCATTCCTCCACACAGCCGCGCTAGTAGCTACGATGTCTGTGTTGTCAATCGGGTACATGCTTTGATGGTTGTAGTCCACAAAGGGCTTGTTGTCTCTGCTCCCAAAGTTAATCCCAGCAATAACGTTCTGGAACCTAGCACCAACGTCACCAGAGCTAATCTTTTGTGACACCCGCTCTGTTGGTTGAGATTTTATCTTAGAGGTAATGTCCTTTACAGAGCTTACAATCGCCTCTTCAATAGCAGCAGTTGACTCTACAGCATCAAACTTCATGATAGCCCTGCCGTCATCTTTAGTGGCAAAAGCAATCATCTTCTCTATCATAGACATCTCAGCCCCAATCTCACACGAGATAGTAACGTTTGTCTTTTCAATAGAGTCCCCAGTAAACATTTCGTTCTCCTCGTACACCCCAGCATTGTTAAATGTGATGTTCACAGAACCTCTGCCAGCTGTAATGAATGATATCTGATCAGCAGGTACGGCCAAGATGGGGATATCCTTTCCATTCTCAGAAAATCTTTTCTCAGGTCCAACAGGCTCAGATCTTCTAAAAAGGAAAAACTTCTTAATCATAGTGCAAATATAATCAATCGACTGTATTAATCTTACCTATGCTAGCTGTAGCAACAGTGTTGACTTTTGATATGCTAGCAGCAGCCACACCGCTGACCTTGTGACCATATCCAGAAGCAGCAAGGGTAAAATCTAAAGTTATTGTTACATCAAAGTCTATAGTAACGTCCGAAGTTGCAGTAGCGTTTGAATTGGCGTAATCATTGTCGTGATCTATAACTGCTACAATAAAGTTGTCGTTATTCTTAATATCGGCTAATGCAGCTGCCGTTAGGGTATATTCGTTATTCCCTGTTGACCACGTAGTTAACTCACTAGAGTATGCCGTGCTGTAATCTAAAGAACTAAAATGATCTGAAGTAGCTAAAGCTGTTCCGCCGTCACCACCAAAAGCGGTGCTTTTTATTAAGATAGTGTCGTTGGGGTTACCATCGGTCGCACTACCCCCATTTACATCTATGTGTGCCGCGCTTACAGTTCCAGTTATTCCACTTGTGTCAAAATGTAAAAAAACTCTTTTAAAACGCTTTGTCCTACTTGTAGAGAAGTACTGAACATCAAACTCACCTGTAATGCCATCTGTAACAGCTGACGCAGCGTTTGTTCTAGCTGTGTTAAAGTCACGGTTGCCTATACCTGTGCCAACACCTTGCCTGTTTACGTCAATAGTGGCCATTATGCGGTGACTTCTACAAACGCTCCGTCTGGGTTGAACCAGATCTGACCATTAGACGCATGCAAACAATATCCTACGACCCTTACGATGTCTGTATTGCCTGAAGGTGCTGTAGCAGTTATGTCGCCTGCTGTTGTAGAAACAAACAAAACGTCACCAACTGCACCCGTATCATGATCTACAGTTACCATGCCCCTAAGCAATACACCGTTTGTATCTGATGCCGCGCCAAGGGCTATACCAAGCAATCCGTCACAAGTGGCTACTGCATCAGCATCAGCAAGCTCCCAAGTGCTATCTGACTTGTAGTGATACAAGGCACCAGTGGTCATAGATGTTGTTCCGCCAAAGTAAACTACATCCCCTATAGCGTTGCCATCCGTATCTGAGGTCACGGCGAACTTCCTAATGTTAATTTGCTTTTTACCCGTAAAGGTTTGATCAGTTGTTAAGTGAGCTGTGTCAGCATCTAAATTAGCGCTAGCTATAG
>JGI24005J15628_10001722_pt1 | contig 11557 bp, 6 predicted proteins | sample LinPmetageLP40_FD_15628 | JGI IMG/M metagenome (IMG submission 15628) | reverse complement strand
AATATTACTTAGAGAAGGGGATTAATTTCCCCTTCTTTATTTTTTTTTATTAACTATTATTATATTATATTATGGCTAAAAAGCAAACAGTAGCGAAAGCTACTACAGTAGAAGAGGCACCTATGCCTCAGCCTGTAGCGAAAGTTGCAGAAAAAAAAATCCCAACAAAACCTGAGTGGGAAATAAAAGACAGAACATATTATCTAGCTGACAATAGAAGCCCGTTAAGCTATAAGCTTAAAACTACTAATGTCTACCACTTTGACGAAGACAAAGGTTACGAGCGTGAGCTTAAGTATACTTCTAACCAAAGAACTCCATTTGTAGATGAGTTTGTTGGAGACGGAAGACTAGAGCACGTTATATTTAGAAATGGCGCTTTGACAGTTCCAAAGTCTAAAACTGTTCTTCAAAAGATGTTATCACTATATCACCCGCAAAATAGCATTGTTTTTCACGAGTTGATGCCTCAACAAGAAGCGGCTAATGAGCTAGACTGGTTAGAATTTCAAGTTGAAGCTCTATCTATAGCTAAGGATTTAGATATTGATACAGCTGAAGCAGTGATGAGAGTAGAATTAGGATCTAAGGTGTCTAAGATGAGTTCTAAAGAACTTAGAAGAGATTTACTATTATTTGCACGAAACAATCCTAGCTTGTTCTTAGAGCTTACTACAGATGAAAACGTAACACTTAGAAACTTTGGTATTAAAGCGGTTGAGTTTGGTATAATTAAATTATCTCAAGATCAGCGTACTTTCCTTTGGTCATCTAATGACAGAAAACTAATGACAGTGCCCTATCAAGAACACCCGTACTCAGCTTTAGCTGTTTGGTTCAAGACTGACGAAGGTTTAGAGGTATACAAGAGTATTGAAAAGCGCTTAAACGTGTAATTACTTTATGGAGGAGTGGTTGTTCTAGCGAGCGACCACTCTAATCCATAAAAAATTATTACATGGCAGTAAATATAGATACAGTATATCAAACAGTACTAGCATTAGCCAATAAAGAACAGAGAGGCTACATAACGCCGCTTGAGTTTAACCTAATGGCCAGCAAAGCTCAAAGAGAAATATTCGAGCAATACTTTTACGATATAAACAAATACAACAGACTACCTGGAAACTCAACCGAGTTCTCAGATATGCTATCAATTCTTGAAGAGAAGATAGCACCTTTTAGAGTTAATGGCGCATCGCTGCTGGCTTCTACTAATATTTTTGAAGACACTTTTGAAGCAGACATTACTGGTTGGTCAGAGGTAACAGACGCCAACGGTGTTATTTCTAATGTGCAAGGTTCAATATTAAACAATTTTAACGGAGGCCTAAGGATAGCACCTAACAATGGTGCTGCACACACAGCGGAGCTTGATGCAAGTTTTACACTGATAGCTGGAAAGAAGTATGTGGTGAACTACGATGTTATAGACATGGCAGAGCCATTGTACTTCTCGATTAACATAGACGATGCTGGACAAACAGCACACACTTTCACGGAGTCAGAACCCTCGGTTAATTCTGGTAGCTTTACGTTTATAGCAGACACTAGTGGAGGTCACAATATTAGGCTTACCTCTCAAGCCAACGATGCAAGTCAACACATTACGTTTGGGGGTATATCGGTAACGCAGGTAGATAACACTACTCTTCCTGCGGATCTATACAGACTGGGGTCAGTAGCTTACAAAGCTTCTGGAGCAGATTATCCTACAGCTGTAGCCGAGGTAAACGCTAATCAGCTTGCTAATTACAACTTATCTCCTTTGGCTAGGCCAACAACTTCTAATCCAGCTTACGTAAGATCTGGAGCAAGTTCTATATCCGTTTACCCTACTACGCTTGGCGTTGGATCATCAGTTACGTGTAACTACATTAAGACTCCTACCGATCCTTACTGGGGTTACGTAGTTGTTCCTAAGTCACAAGGAGGTAACGAATATCCACTATACGACTCAAGTACCGCTGTTGACTTCGAGCTTCATGAGTCTGAGGAGACTACAATAATAAACAAGATACTAGAGTATGCTGGAGTAATAATGAAACAACCTGACGTTATACAGTATGCTAATCAAAAGCAAGCAGCAGAATCTCAACAAGAAAACTCATAACACATGGCATTAATAACACAAACAGACTCTCAATATTATGGAGGTAGTGACTTAGGTAGCTATCAGTTTACTTCTTTGCAGACTATTATAGATCAATTTATGCTAGCGTATGTAGGTGAAGAGAAGATTATATCTAAAGTAAAAAGACCAGATGTAGTATTTCACGCTCAAAGAGCNATGCAGGAGTTTAGCTTTGATACTTTTAAATCTATAAAAGCGCAAGAGATAGTTGTTCCAAACACTTTAGTNATGACGTTACCTAAGGATTACGTAAACTACGTTAAAATATCTTGGGTAGATGGATCAGGTATACACCACCCATTGTATCCTAATAGAGATTCTTTAAATCCTAAGAGCATAATACAAAATACAGACGGTAGCTATAGGTTCGACCATAACGCTGATGGTGACACAGACGAGGCTGGTGAAGATACACTAAACTACAATGCTGAGTCTACTAGTTGGAAAAACTATAAAGCCGGTACACCACCTGAAAATCAAAATGAAGCATTTGAGTACGACGAAGAAAACATATACTCTTACAACGAGGGTAGAAGATATGGTATAGATACAGAGAGAGCTCAATCAAACGGTACGTACTACATAGATCAAAACACTGGAAAGATACACTTCTCTTCAAACATAACAAACCAAACCGTAGTGCTAGAATATATAAGCGATGGCTTGGGTACAGAAGCAGAGATGAAAGTTCACAAGTTTGCCGAAGAAGCAATGTACAAGTGTATAGCATACGCGATATTGTCTACTAGAATAAATACTCCAGAGGGTTTAGTTCAAAGATTTAAGAGAGATGCTTTCGCATCAAAGAGAACTGCTAAACTTAGGCTTTCTAACATAAAGCTTAATGAGATAGTTCAAACTATGAGAGGTAAATCAAAACATATAAAACACTAATACATGCCAGAGTTAAAAAGAAATTTTGACAAGGGAAAGATGAATAAAGACCTTGACGAAAGGTTACTTCCACCAGGTGAATATAAAGATGCGGTAAACATAGAGGTTACTACATCTGACGGCTCTAACATGGGTGTTGTTGAGAATATAAAAGGTAACACTAAAATATCTAACATATCTTTTAAAGAACCTTTCTATGACGGGGAGCCAATTCAATCTGCTCATCCTAGCTCGGGTCTACCAGACTTCTACGGCACTAATACACCTAACGCTGCTATAACTTCTTTTAGTTCTAACGCTGAGGTAGTTGGGTCTGTTGTCGATGATAAGACCAAAAAGCTATACGGATTTGTAGCTAGAGCTTTAGACTTTAGCACAGTGACTCAAGGTACCAGTAATCTCGCCGTACAAACTGGAGTTAGATCAGACGCTATATTTGAATTTGACACTAACAAAGATGACAGTGGCAACTACCCTCTAAACGAGTATGTTTTTGTTGATGCCTATCAATCAAGATGGAACTGGGGTGTTATAAAGCCTGGTAAAGTAATTACAAACAACGCTCCGGACGTTAGTNNAGTTAGTGAGGCTGATCAGAGTGATGGATACTCAGAGGTTCGAATAACAGGATCTGACTACTTCAATCAAACAAATGGTATAGAAANAGATATGGTGGTTAAGGCTGTTAAGCCTGACGGAACTAATATATGGGAGAACTTAGGAACAATACAAGTTGTCAGNGCTGGACCAGTTGGAGGCTTAGCAGATGGAACAGCTAATCACNTTCGCTTAACACTAACAGGAGGAGAGATAACCGCAGCAAATATAAATGACGGTGTAGTGCTGGAGTTTACTAGAAAAGATAGGTTCTTAAATTTTGATCCATCTACTAAGTACAATTACACCGACACAGAGGGTAGTACTAGAAGTAGCGCAACTCCTGAGGATAACAAAATAACAGGGGTAAACCTTTTTGACGGACTGTTGTATTTTACGGACGGCACTACTGAGCCTAAAAAATTAAACATAGAGAGATGTAAAAAAGGTACTTTAAACTCTCTTTACGAAACTACAAGGCTAGTATACAATCGATTTGACGGACAAACGGTTAAAGAAGACTTAAAAATATCTGACGTTACAGTGATGAAAAGAGCGCCTCTAAATGCTCCAACGCTTGTCATGAGAAACACAGGCCTAGTTGGTGAAGTTAGCAAGATAGGAATACAACCCATAGATCTTTCCAACATAGACAACAACGGCTTAGTTGATCTGAATATAGATATTAATGTGGAGGGCAACCTTGTTGTTCCTAATGGATTACAGACGTCAGCTATAGGTCAAGATGAGAGAAGGAGCATAGACACTGGTGACGTGATAATGTTGCAAAATAGTGGCTACGAAGCTAGGCTCAAGGTTGTAGACTACGCTGGTGGAACCATAGTTGGAAGCGTTATTAAATGCGAACTCATAGAGTGTAACGTTTCTTATTTAGAAAGCTGTGATAACCCTTTAATATCCTGGGAAGCTAGACTAGAGTCTTCTTCACTACCTGATAAGCATCCTCAAAAGGCCATGTTTGAAGATGAGTTTACTAGAATAGCGTATAGGTGGAGGTATATTGATGGAGAAGTTTCTGCTATATCTCCTTTTTCAAAACCTGCTTTTATACCTAGAGGAACATACTCTTTCTCTTCTAAAGAAGGCTACAACAACGCTATGGTAAACGACTTGAGAGAGTTAACCGTGGAAGGCTTTTTGCCTTATCCCTACTGCTCTAGAGAAGTTGTTCAAGTAGACATACTAGCCAAGCAAGACGGGGTGAATAATATAAAGCTGCTAAAAAGTGTTAAGCTGAATGACTTTGATGCAGAAGAAGGATATGCTTTTGACAAGTTCCTATCCGTAGGGTCTTTAGATCAAAAAAGAGGTAGCGTAGTTTTCACTGGAGCCACTTTTGGATCTACTCTTCCTTCTAATCAATTGCTAAGACCTTTTGANGCTGTACCAAGATCTGCTGTTGCTCAAACNGTTTCTGCTTCTAGGTTNATATATGGAAACTACAAAGACGGATACGATTTAACGGACGCTCAAGGAAACAACGTAGATATTAAATTTCATTACAGCTGGGACAACAATAGAAAAGCCGTACACTTTAAGGACTGGAATGCTTACGGCGTTACGAGGCATATAGGCCAATTCTATGGGTATGAAAGTTTAAAAAACGGTAGAACATACAGTTTTGGTATGGTTTATAGAGATGGCTTAGGTAGAGAGTCTTCTGTTCTATTAGGAGATAATTCTACGCACACATGTCCTTATAGCTTAAGAGACAAGCCGATTAAAGCAGAGATAAATGTTGACCACAGACCACCCACTTGGGCTAAGTCGTTTAAGTTTTTTGTAAAAGAGTCTTCTGATGAGTACTATAATATATGCTTGTTTGCTAATTTTCCAGCTACACTGGACGAAGATGGCAACGCTGGTGAGACTTGGCTAGTTTTCAGTTCTGTAGATAGAAATAAAGTGGCAGAGGGAGATATTTTGATTATAAAGAAAGCGCACTCAAAAGCAAATGGGTCTGGGCTGGGCCAATCTCAAGCAAGCATTTCTAACACCATGAACAAAGAGTATAAGATACTAGACATATCTAATGAGGTTCCAGATGATAGCATACCTACCGCTATAGCCGAAACTATAACTGGAGAGCTAAAAGCAGGTAAATTCTTTGTAAAAGTAAAGCTCGATAGACCATTGATTAACGCGTTTGGTATTAATCCAGGAGATGCTAACTGGAGGTTAGCTTTTGTCGACGGAGTTGAAGGTTGGTTTTTTTCGGGTGGAAACGGGGCAAACAGTCATAATCCTCTAGTATTCGAGGTAAAACCTAAAGAAAATCAAGACTTAGATATATACTATGAAATACCTAAAGCTTACCCTGTTAGTTTAGACCAAGAGAACACTTCTTCTTGGATAGACGTTGGCGATAGAGTTGGTATATACTATAAGGTTGGCGCAAACTTTGAGCTAGGAGGAAATACTCCTGAAGACTTCTTTGAAATTACTGGTGGCTCTCAAACCTCAAGAAGACACTACTACAACCTAAAAAGATCTGTGGCAAGGTTGATTCCACCTAGACACGAGGGTGGACATGCTATAATAAGGTTAGATCAAGCCGTTACGCTTGGAAATACTTCAAACGAAAATAATCCTGGAAATATATTTATAACTAAGTCAGACGGATCTTCTGTTAGAGCTAGTATAAAATATCGCGATTCATACTCTGGCCCTAGCACTGACATATATATAAAAACTGGCAAAGAGTCTATTCACAGCGGAAGCTACACTTTGCCGTTCTCTAATTGTTTCAACTTTACCAACGGCGTAGAGTCTAATAGAATAAGAGATGATTTTAATGCTCCTACAATGAAAAATGGAGTTAAGGTATCTGTGACGTCATCTAATTATAAAGAACAGCAGAGAGAGCACGGGTTGATATTCTCTGGTATATACAATTCAAAGAACGGAGTAAACAACTTAAACGAGTTTATATCGTCTTCTGGTATAAAAAAAGATTTAAACCCACAGTTTGGTAGCATACAAATCTTAAATGCTAGAGACACGAATATAACTACTATATGCGAACACAAGACGGTTAAGATATTAGCCAATAAAGACGCTTTGTTTACCGCTGGTGGTGGTGGTCAAGTTACTTCTACTAAGAATGTTCTAGGCCAAACAGTTCCTTACGCAGGAGAGTTTGGCATAGGTAATATGAGAGGTTCCTTTGCCAGCGAAGAGTTTAGATCTTACTTTATAGATCCGTATAGAAGTAAAGTATTAAGGTTGTCTAACGATGGGCTTACACCAATTTCGGACGCTGGTATGAGCGATTATTTCTCAGACAATTTGAGCTCTGTTGTGGCCTCACACGGACAGTACAATAGAGACAAAGGTGAATATGACCTAACGATACACTACGACTTAAATAAAACCGCTGGAACTAAAAAAGTAGAAACAATATCTTATAGTGAGGGTGTTAGAGGTTGGACTTCTAAGAAGTCTTATATACCTGAAAACTCTATATCTCTGGACAACACTTATTTTACTTTTAGGGGCGGAGATACATACGTTCACGAAGAGGCGGCTACAATAAACAACTTTTACGGAATTCAACATAACAGTAGTATAACAACTATAATTAACGGGGCTCCAGATCTTATAAAGAGTTTTCAAACAGTAGGATACGAAGGCTCGCAAGCTAAAATAATACAGTATCAGAGAAACTTAGACAACGAGTATAATACAGCTGGTGGAGACCAAGCATACTTGGATGGCGCTTACTCTCATGACTACGACGCTAGTCCAGAGGGGCTTGTAAGTGGATCTAACTACTATAACAATATAGCTAGAAAAGGATGGTTCTTAGAAAGCTTGACTACAGATAAGCAGTCCGGTAGAATACACGAGTTTTTGGACAAAGAAGGCAAGTGGTTCAACTACATACAAGGAGAAGAAACAACATTTGACAACGCTACTAACGTTGGCAACATAGACACTCAAGAGCTGTCTGTTCAAGGTATAGGTCCAGTTGGATCTGTTGGTGCTTCTTATGATTTTGGTAATTTCTCTATAACAACTACTGCTGCAGTCTCTGGTGACGGCGCTGCTAACGCTACTGTAACAGGGGAGGTTACTAGTGGTATTCAGAACGGAACGAATACAAACACTATAACTACAAACAACATAACTATAACCGCTGCGGCTTGCTTTTCTTTCGNAAGTGGTGACATTAGTTTTGGCTCAATGCCTCCTGGNGTGGCTAGCGTGACTGTACCTGGCGGTCAAGTTGTACTACCTGGTGAGAGTCTTGTTTTAACGGTCGTATTTAGCAGCGCAACGCTAAGCTCAAACGTTAGCTTTAACATACCTATAGTAATAGCAGCTATGGACGATGTTTGCCAAGATCACGAATTTAACATTAGAATAACTACCCCTGCTGACAACACTAATTATTCTTTTGATGGCGTTCTAGGTTTAAACGATTATGATGTTTACAGCCCATACTTAGAAGTAGATACAGACTACCACGTTTCAGGGCAAAGTCTACTAGCAAGTATAACCGGCATAAATGCTCAGCAGACTTACTCTACGACGTTTACAGCCGACTCTGGGTATTATATACCTACTGCAACTAGTTTTGACCCTACAAACGTTCTAAACACTGCTGGCCACTGGTCCAACGTAAAAGCGTATGTATACGACGATAATGGAAATATAACCTCGGTAACATATACTTGGTCTTATGAAGGCCAAGCGAATAACCCAGACCCTACGGACACTGGCATATCTGCTTTTGACTTGTTTACCTATCCATCTGTTGCTATGATCTCTCTCACTGGAGAAATACCTGTTGAAGAACCACCTGCTCTTGACGATAATGTAACGATTACCGTTCAACTGGTTGACAGCTCTGGTAATCAGATAGCTAACGCTACAACTACTCCTATAGTTGTAGAGGTTTTATCAGACACAAACTTAAATACTATTAATGGTAGCTTTTTAACAATAGCAGCCAACGACGGGTTTGACGTAGGTGAAGCATCAGCCTACCAGTTAGCGGCGATTGTTGATCCTGGAGTTGATAGTGTTACTTTAACAAACGGAGAGGACGTACCTAACTTTGGCATAGACAATACAATACACGTACTACCAGTCTTTACTGATATGGTTATTAGTGAAGACACTACAATAAATATAGTGTTTACAACAACTAGAGTTGTAGCGCTTGTAACTGGTCACAAATGGAGACTTCAAGTGCTGAACCAATCATTACTAGACGCTTCAGTAGATCCTGCGGTTACAGAAGGATCTGGATATAGTATCATTCACACTCAACAAGTAGCTAATGTAAGTGATAATTTAGATATATTTCAGCTTAGTAAAGATGCTATAGGAACTACTATAGCTACGGTAGCAACCGTAGTTTTAGTAGCAAAAGATGACCATCAATTTACTAGCTATGACGGCGCCTCTATAGGCCAGGTACAAAACATTAACGATTGGGCGCTTGAGTACGCTGTAGCATCTCATGACGGCGATGCTGATAGAAAACTAACTGTAACTATAAAATACACAGCTTCTACGGAGTATAACAATACGTACGATCCTTTAGACACAGTAAGAATAAGTAAATACAGAATAGAACCAATATAATATGCCTTTAGTAAACATAACAATAACACTTGACTACCCATTAAACAACTCTGTTCAAGTAGGTGATATACTGTACTTTTCACCATCGGCGGTTGTTGGTGGTGTAAAGACAGTTCAGTCATTTAGCAATATAGTAAAACTTGGGCCTATAGCCAACTTGTCAAAGAGAGCTACTAATCCTAAAACTGTAATAATTGTTCAAGCAGACACCCTATACAACGCGCCATCGGCAGGAGACTTTTTATTCTTCAGTAAGGACAGTAATGTAAACACGTCTTCTATCGCGGGATATTATGCTGAACTAAAAATGGTGAACGACAGCACTGAAAAAGCCGAGCTGTTCTCTATTGCTAGCGAGATCTCACCTAGCAGTAAATAAGGTAGTAAAAATGTAATAATCATATAGTAAATTAAAAAACATGAGCAAAAAAAATAACGATCCAATACACTTTGACAATAGCCCAATGAAATTTATTGGGGCAGTAGCACAACTTGCTGGCGGGCTAATAGGTAGAGGTAAGAAGAAGGACGCTCTAGATACTGCTAATACCCAAGCGGGTTTGGATATGGAAGCTTACAGGAATACAGAGATAACAAATCCATACGCTAATATGAAGAATCAGTTTGGCGATCTTGAAAACACAATGGAAGACTTGACGGTTAACACTCAGGAGGCTGACATGAAAAAGCAGATGATGGAACAGCAACAAGCTAATATGATGGGTAGCATGGAGCAAGCTGGCGGGTTTGATGCTGGTAATATACAAGCTATGATGGGTGCTGCAGATCAATCTGCTCAATCTGCTTCTGCCTCTATTGGAGCTCAGGAGTCAGCAAACACTAAAGCTTCGGCTCAAGCGGCTGGTGCTAACCAGATGGCGGCTGCACAAGGAGCTGCCTCAGTAGATATGGCTACTGCTCAAGGTGAATCAGAGAAACAAAAAAGACAAGCTGATATGAACGCAAACTTAATGTCAATGTCTAGAGAGGATCAGGCTGCAGCGCAAGGAGCTGTTGACCAGTCTACGGCAGACATAGTTGGAGGTGGAGCTGGTTTAGTTGGCGCGATGTTTTCCGATAGAGATATGAAGAAAAATATCAAGAAGGTAGGTAAGTCACCAAGCGGCTTGAACGTTTATAATTACGAATACAAAAACACAAAGCATGGTAAAGGAACTTTCCAAGGAGTTATGTCTGATGAAATACCATCTTATGCTGTCGTGAGTAGAAAAGGCAAGCCAGATATAGTAAACTACAACCTTATAGATGTTGTTGCTAAGTCTGTTAAAGGAACTAAAAAATAAAATATAATATGGCTGAAGGAACTGACAACACAAGCGTTACCAATAGCGTTAAAGACGCTTATAAAAGAACTGACAACAATACTGACAACAATACTGATAAAACTTTTGGAGGTGGAACTTCAAAAGCTAGCAACTGGCAGGCTAAGGTTGACTGGGCTAAAGTAGCGGCTGACCTAAAACCTGTAGATGACTATATAGCTGGTAAAATACAAGATGGAAAAGACCGTCGAAAGATGGCTGCAGAAACAGGTATGGAGCGTAGTGATATACGTAAAATGCAAAGAGCTGAAAGAAAAGACGCTAAAGGCAAAGGTGATAANGCTGATAAGATACGAGGCAAAGTTGACAAAGCAGATCAAGAANAATACGATGCTTACTCTAGAGGCGATNAGGTTGCTGAAACAAAGACCACTGAAAATAACAGTGCTAAAGAGGGCAAAGAAGAATACACTGTTCCTAGTCCAGCTGAGCAAGCGGGTATTGAAGGTGATGAAATAAATGTTGGCGATAACAAGAAAAAGGACGAAAATGAAGATGAGGATGGAAGTCCGGCAGAGTACAACGTAAACAGGTTTTTTCCTTTAAGTTCTAAAAAGAATAAATCACCTATGAAGTTTGGTGGTGGAAATGCTAACCTGATAAACGCCTACAGAAGAACTTCTCAGCAAATGAGCCAAGGACCAAACTGGTCTAAAGTAAGAGAAGACATAGAAAGAGGACAGGCTGCTTACGAAGAAAAAATTAAAGAAGCCGCTCAAACAGAACTAGAGCAGTATAACGTTAACGCTGCCGATAATGGTTTCAAAGAATTTGGAGACGGCCAGGCTGCAGCAATGAGGTACTTTGATGACAAGAAAAAACAACTAGCTCAATTAAAGCAAGACGCTGCTAAAAACAAGTATAGAGGAAAGAAGTACAGAGATCTTAAAGATCAAATGCAAAAAATCGAAGACGAAACAGATGCTCTTAACGGTGGAATGAAGGCTGTTCAAGATCAAAAGCTTCAATGGGT
>JGI24005J15628_10001718_pt1 | contig 11564 bp, 10 predicted proteins | sample LinPmetageLP40_FD_15628 | JGI IMG/M metagenome (IMG submission 15628) | reverse complement strand
CACGCGGTCGAAGCCTACAAGATCGGCGACCTGCTGCGCGAAAACGACGTCTGCAGCGCGATCTGGGCGGACTGGTACGGCTTCAAGATGGAAGCCTATGACGGTATCCTCGAAAACGCGGCGCTGCTGCGCCAGGCGGATGCCTGCGTGGTGATCCATTCCGATGACGAGAACGGCATCCAGCGGCTCAACCAGGAAGCGGCCAAGGCGCAGGCCGCCGGGCTGCGGCTGGGGATCGACATTCCCGATGCCGAAGTGGTCGGCTGGTTCACCTACAACGCCGCCAAGGCCATGGGCATCGCCGATATGACCGGCAGCCTCGAAACCGGCAAGATGGCCGACGTCGTCCTGTGGAACGGGGATCCGCTGTCGGTCTATTCGCGCCCCGAAAAGGTCTGGGTCGACGGCGCGCTGATGTTCGACGCAATGGACCGCAAGCGGCGTCCGGTGAGCGATTTCGAGCTCGGCCAGCCCGGTGAAGGAGACGTGAAATGAAGGCTCTTGCAACGCTTCTCGCCTCCGCCGCCATCGCCGTCGCCGCACCTGCCGCCGCGCAGAGCTTCGTCGTGACCAACGCCACCGTCGCCTCGGGCGATGGCAGCGAACCAATCGAGGGCGGCTATGTCGTGGTCGAGAACGGCAAGGTCTCCGCGCTCGGCAGCGGTACGCCCGCCAGCAACCTGCCCGCGATCGACGCGAACGGTGCCTGGGTTACCCCGGGCATTTTCGCGACCCTCACCAGCCTCGGCCTGTGGGACGTCGGTGCGGTGAGCGAATCGAACGATACGCGCGCCGGCGGGGCGCCGTTCAGCGCCGCGCTCGACGTGGCTCCGGTGATCAACCCTTCCTCGCAGCACATCCTCGTGCACCGCGCCTCGGGCATCACCCGCGCCGCCACGGTCACGCTGCCCTCGAGCTCGATCTTCGGCGGGCAGGGCGCGGTGATCGATCTGGGGGCCGATCCCGACGCGGTCACGCAGGCGCGTGCATTCCAGGTCGTCGCGCTCGGCGAATATGGCGGGCGGATCGCGGGCGGCAGCCGCGTCGCCACGCATACGCTGCTGCGCGCCGCACTGCGCGAGGCGAGCGCCAACCGCACGGCCACCAGCGCCGACATCCGCAGCGACGAGGTCCTGCTCACCCGGTTCGACGCGGCGGCACTGGCCCCGGTCGTCCGCGGCGAACAGCCGCTTTACGTCTATGTGGAGCGCGCTTCCGACATCCGCAGCACACTGGCGCTTAAAAGTGAATTCCCGCGGCTCGACCTCGTGCTCGTTGGCGCCAGCGAAGGCTGGCTCGTCGCCCGCGAGATCGCTGCAGCCGGCGTGCCTGTCATCGCCGACGGACTCGACGATCTGCCTGCCAATTTCGAGGAGCTGGCGGCAACGCAGAGCAATGTCGGGCGGATGGTGAAAGCCGGGGTCAAGGTCGCGCTTAATGCCGCGGCGATGGAGAACCCGCGCAACCTCAACCAGTATGCAGGCAATCTCGTGGCGCTCACCCGCATGCCCGGGGCCGACGGTTTGAGCTGGGGTCAGGCTTTTGCGGCGATCACTTCGGTGCCCGCCAGCATCAGCGGCATGGGCGGCAAGGCCGGGGTGCTCGCCCCGGGTGCGATGGGCGATCTGGTGATCTGGGACGGCGATCCGCTCCAAGTGGGATCGATGCCGGTGAAGGTGTTCATCGACGGCGTGGAGCAGCCGCTGGACAACCACCAGAGCCGTCTCAAGGAGCGTTATCGCGATCTCGACGAGAGCGATCTGCCCAAGGGCTACGACTGGTAGGCCGGTGAAGGAAATGCGCACCACCCTGCTGGCGCTGGGCGCGGCCGCGGCCGCAGTCGGATTCCGTGCCCTGTCGGCGCAGGATACGCCGCCCGACCGCTCGCAGGACATCGCCTGGATGAATGCGCAACAGGCCTATCTTGCGGGACTGTCGCATGAGGACGGCTGGCGCGCGATGCCCGGCGGGCTCAAGTGGCGCTATGTCGATTATGCGGGCAGCAGCGAAAAGCCGCGCGTAGAGGATACGGTGACCGTGCATTACGCGGGCACCTTCCTCGATGGCGAGACCTTCGACAGCAGCTTCGACCGCGGCGAACCGGCGACTTTCCCATTGGGCCGGCTGATCAAGGCGTGGCAGATGGCGATCCCCGAAATGGGCGTGGGCGATACGATCGAGATCGCCGCCCCCGCCGACCTCGCCTATGGGCCAGGCGGCAAGGGGCCGATCCCCGGCGGGGCGACGCTGCTGTTCACCGTCAAGCTGCTCGGGATCGAACCCGCCGCATAATCCAGCCACCGCGAATGCCGCTTGCTTCGCGCACTGCCTCTGCTATCTATGTTGACGCTGTAAACATGGGAGTCGGTCATGGATCAGGCCTTGGTTTCGCTGCTCGCCGCTTCACTCGCCTTTGTCGGAATGCATTTTGCGCTGTCGCACCCGCTACGCGCACCGCTGGTCGGCGCGCTGGGCGAGAATGGCTTTCGCGCGCTCTATTCGCTGGTCGCGCTGGCGACATTCGTCTGGGCGGCGATGGCGTTTCGTGCGGTCGGACCGGGAGGGGTACCCCTTTGGAATGGATCGGGTGACGTCCTATGGGCGATTGCCACGGTGATCATGTTGATTGCTACGGTGCTGCTGGCGGGGTCGTTCCAGCGCAATCCCGCGCTGCCCGATCCGCGCGCGGCGGCGCATGCCGCGCAAGATCCCCACGGCGTCTTCCATGTCACGCGGCATCCGATGATGTGGTCGATCGCGCTGTGGGCCGCGACGCATATCCTGCTCAGCCCGACGCCGCGCCAGATCATCCTCGCGGGCGCGATCGGTCTGCTGGCGCTGCTCGGGGCGCATTTGCAGGACCGCAAAAAGGAAAGCCAAATGGGCGAAGCGTGGGCCGGATGGGAAGAACGGACCAGCTACTGGCCGCGCTTCGGCGGGCTGGCGAGGGCGGGCGCTATCGCCTGGATCGGCGGGCTGATCATCTGGCTCGCCGCGACCTATGGCCACATCCACGCCAACGGTATTCCCGCCGGAATATGGCGCTGGCTCTGACCGGCGGCTATTCGTAGAGGCACCGCCGCTCGTCCTGGCAGGCGCGCATGTCCTCCCGCGACTGGCGGTCGATGGCGACGAACCCATCCCATTCGCGCCCGTTCATCCGGCTGATTTCGGCAGTGACGTAGTCATATCGCTCCACCGCCTCATCCGAGGTACGCAGCCTCAAGGCGGCTTCGGCAGTGTCGAGATTGACCTGATAGGTGGCCTTTGCGCCATAGACGGGGGCGACATATTCACGGCGGAACGCGGCCAGCGCATCGCCGCACTCACGCGCCGCCGCCGACGATATTTCAGGGCGCGAACGCTGGCGCAGCGGGTCGAGGCAGGTTGGATATGGCTGGCGGCCCGCGCAGGTGAAGGCAGGGGGCTCACCCAGTTGCTCGTCTGCCCAGCTGGTCAGCGACTGGGGGACCGAGACAGTACACGCCTCAGCCAGCGGACCGGGATCGGGGGGCGTAGGTGTTTCTGTCGGCGTGGGGCGGGGCGTCGGCGTGGGTGTGCCGGTTGGCAGGAACGGTGACGGCGTCGAACTGGGTGACACGGTCGGGCTTGGTTCGGGTGGAGGCGGCGTATCGCGTCCGCTGCCGAACTCCAGGGTCGCAAAACCGACCACGCCGCCGACCAGCGGGAAGACGACCGAGCGTTTGAGCCATTTGCCCGTTTCCTCGTCGCGTGGGTGCCACCAGCCGACCAGCGCGGCGAACCCGAGCAGGACGACGCCGACGAACAGGCCGACGCAGGTCCAGACGATGACTTCGAGCACTCCTACGGGCATGCTATCCCCCTCGCGGGCAAAGTCTCTCCGATTTTACCGCAACTGGCAAGCCGCAGGCGGGCGCTACGCCGCGTCAGTCGCCCGTGAATTTGGCGGCGCGCTTCTCGATCAGCGCATCCACCCCTTCCATGTGGTCCTGGGTCAGATGCATTAGCGCCTGCGTATTGGCCGCCATTTCGAGCGCGGTGTCATAGGTCACCGAACGCCCCTGTCGCATCAGGTTCTTGGCATGTCGCAGCGCATGCGGGGGCATCGCGGCCACCCTGGCCGCGAGCGCGTGCGCCTCGTCCATCAGCGCCTCGCCTTCGACCACGCGGCTGACGAGGCCCCAGTCGCGCGCGGTGGCCGCGTCGATCACATCGCCGGTGTAGAAGAGTTCGGAAGCGCGCGCCTCGCCGATAATGCGCGGCAGGATCCAGGTCCCGCCATCGCCGGGAATGATCCCGAGCTTGAGGAAAGTGACGCCGAATTTCGCGCGGTCGCTCGCGATACGCATATCGGCGAGGCAGGCGAGGTCGCAGCCAAGCCCGATCGCCGGCCCGTTGACCGCCGCGATCAGCGGCACGCGCAGGCCGTAGAGCGCGCGCAGCACCTTGTGGATGTTGTTGCGATAGCCGTCGGATATCTCGGGCGCGGTCCCGCCGAAGGTCCCGGTCCGCTCCTTCATCGCCTTGATATCGCCGCCCGCGCTGAACGCGCGCCCCGCGCCCGTCAGGATCACGCAGCGCACCTCCATATCCGCATTGATCGCATCGCAGGCGGCGGCGAAGGCATCCCCGTCACCCGTGGCCCCAAGCGGGTTCATCGTGTCGGGACGATTGAGCGTAAGCGTGGTGACGTGATTCGACGTGTCGGTAGTCAGCAGGGTCATGCAGCCTCTCTTTCACCGACCGTCCTGCCACTCCCGGCGGCGCTGCGAAAGAGTTAGCACCTAGCTGGCATCGTATGATGCCCGCGATTTTTTAGCTTCCCGGCAGGGGAAGGATCAGGCTGGGGGAAGAGGCCGCCCCAAATCGCCGGTCAGGCGCGCGCTTCTTCCACTCCGGTGCTGTTGTGGCGCAATGCTGCGAGCACCGTGTCGACGATCTGCGGGGCGTTGAGGCCCGCTTCGTCATATTGCTTCGCCGGGTCGTTCTGGTCCTGGAACGTGTCGGGCAGACGCATGGTGCGCACCTTGAGCCCGGCATCGGTCAGGCCCGTGTCGCTGGCGAAGGTCAGCACATGCGCGCCAAGGCCGCCCACGGCGCCTTCCTCGACCGTGACCACCACTTCGTGACTGCGCATCAGCTTCTCGATCAAGCCCGTGTCGAGCGGTTTGGCGAACCGCATATCGGCGACGGTCGTCGACAGGCCCTTGGCCTCGAGCTGGTCGGCGGCTTTCTTGGCCTCCTCCAGCCGCGCGCCGAGCGACAGGATCGCCACCTTGGTGCCGTCGCGCACGATGCGGCCCTTGCCAATGGCAAGCTTTTCCAGCTTCTCGGGAATCTCCACGCCCGTCCCCGCACCGCGCGGATAGCGGAAGGCGATCGGCCCGGCGTCATATTCGGCTGCGGTATAGGTCATCGCGGCCAGTTCGGCCTCGTCGGCGGCGGCCATGACGACGAAATTGGGCAGCGTCGCGAGATAGGTGATGTCGAAGCTGCCGGCATGCGTGCAGCCATCCGCGCCGACCAGACCGGCGCGGTCGATCGCAAAGCGCACGGGCAGGTTCTGGATCGCCACATCGTGCACCACCTGGTCGTAGGCGCGCTGGAGGAAAGTCGAGTAGATCGCGGCGAAGGGGCGCATGCCCTCGGCAGCGAGGCCTGCGGCAAAGGTCACGCCGTGCTGTTCGGCAATGCCGACGTCGAAGGCCCTGCCAGGATGCGCCTGCGCGAATTTGTCGACGCCGGTGCCGCTGGGCATGGCAGCGGTGATCGCACAGATGCGCGGGTCGTTATCGGCGAGCTTCGCCAGCGTTTCGCCAAAGACGTTCTGATAGGCGGGCGGGCCGCCCTTAGATTTCTTCTGTTCACCGGTGACGACGTCGAACTTGGCGACCCCGTGATATTTGTCGGCGCTGTTTTCGGCCGGGGCATAGCCCTTGCCTTTCTGCGTCACGACATGGATCAGCACCGGGCCCTGTTCGCTGTCGCGGACGTTTTCGAGCACCGGGATGAGGTGATCGAGATTGTGCCCGTCGATCGGGCCGACGTAATAGAAGCCGAGTTCCTCGAACAGCGTGCCGCCGGTCGCCATGCCGCGGGCGTATTCTTCGGCTTTTTCCAGCCCGCCCCACACGCGGCGGCCGAGTTTCTTGGCGAGTTTCGACGCCATCGAACGCAGGCCGAGATATTCGCTGCTCGACACCATCCGCGCGAGATAGGCGGACAGGCCGCCCACCGGCGGCGCGATCGACATGTCGTTGTCATTGAGGATGACGACCAGCCGGTTGCCCGCCTGTTCGGCATTGTTCATCGCTTCATAGGCCATGCCCGCGCTCATCGCGCCATCGCCGATCACCGCGATCCCGCGACCGGCCCGGTCCTGCATCTTGTTGGCCATGGCGAAGCCCAGCGCCGCGCTGATCGAGGTCGAGCTATGCGCCGCGCCGAAGGGATCGTATTCGCTTTCGCTGCGCTTGGTGAACCCGCTCAGCCCACCGCCCTGGCGCAGCGTGCGGATGCGATCGCGGCGCCCGGTCAGGATCTTGTGCGGATAGCATTGGTGGCCGACGTCCCACACCAGCTTGTCCTGCGGCGTGTCGAACACATAATGGATCGCGGTGGTCAGCTCGACCACGCCCAGTCCCGAGCCCAGATGGCCCCCGGTGGTGCCGACGGCATCGATCATTTCGGCGCGCAATTCGTCGGACAGCTGGCGGAGCTGGTCCTTGCCCAGCTTGCGCAGATCGTCGGGTGTATTGACCGTATCGAGGAGGGGGGTCTTGGGGCGACTTGTCATGCGACAAGCTCTACACTCGCGAAACGCAACTGTCGATGAACGCTTTATCGCCGCAAATGAACGGTTTGGCGGCGCGCCTCAGCGGGCGCAATCGTCGCATAGCCCGCGCAGTTCGACCACCGGGCGGACATCGGTGAAGCCCGCGTCCTGCCCCGCTACGCGCAGCGCGCCGGTGACGCGGTCGTCGTCGATATGCGTGGCCTTGCCGCAATCGTCGCAGATCAGGAAGATACAGTCGTGGCGGCACCCCGGATGGGTATTGACCAGATAGGCATTGGCGCTCTCGATCCGGTTGGCAAGATTGGTCCGCACGAACAGGTCGAGGATCCGGTAGACGCTGTTGGGGGCCACCCGCTTGCCGCGGCTTTGCGAGAGATTGTCGGCAATGTCATAGGCGCTGGCCGGCTTGTCGTGGCGGGCAAGCTCCTCGAACACCGACTGACGCATGCCGGTCCATTGCTCGCCATTGTCGGTCAGCGTGTGACGGGCCGCCTCGATGAGGTCGTCGCCTTCGTGTTCGGTGTGTGCATGCGCAGGTCTGGCCATGCGCGAAGAAGTAGGCGCGCCAAGCGCCTATCGCAAGTTAGTCGCGCCGGAAGCTCGCCGAGTAGACACCCGGATACATCGCCTTGAGCGCCTTCACCTTGGGCGCATCCCAGCGCACGATATAGCTGTGGCGCGGGTTCTTGAGCATGAAGTCCTGGTGGTAGCTTTCGGCCGGATAGAAGGCCTGCGCGCGTTCGATCTGCGTGATGATCGGGCGGTTCCACAGCTTTGCGGCGGTCAGTTGCGCGATATAGGCCTTGGCGACGGTATTCTGTTCGGCGGACATGGGCACGATGGCCCCGCGATAGTGTGCGCCGCGGTCCGGGCCCTGCCGGTTCAGCTGCGTCGGATCGGCGACCACCGAGAAATAGATCCGCAGGAGCTGGTCATAGCGGATGACCTTGGGATCATAGGTGACCTTCACGGCCTCGGCGTGATCGGTGATGCCGCTGGAGACGAGCTTGTAGCTCGCCTGCCGCTCGGTCCCGCCATGATAGCCGGAAACCGCGCTGGTCACTCCCTTCAAATGGCTGAAAACGCCCTCGACACCCCAGAAGCAGCCGCCTGCGAAGATCGCGGTCTTGAGCCCCGGTCCTTCCTTGGCAACGCGCTGTGCTTTGGGCGCCGCGACCGCCTGTTCCGCCGCCAGTGCCGGTTGCTGACAGGCAGAAGCCCCCAGCGCCAGCGTGGCGGCAGCGAGGGCGGCGCGCAGGTTCATTACAGGATCGAAGCGACCAACTGCGGCACGGCGGCGAGCCATTCGCTGCCATTGGTCAGTAGAACAGCAACGGCGCCGACACCGAAACCGATGCCGAAATTGCGATAGAGGTCGGGAGTGAACAGGCTCATAGGGGCTTCTTTCGTATGTCTCGCCCAGATGGTTACACCCGCACCTCTTGCAACCGGCTTAATACGCCCGTCGTCGGATGTTCAGCTTCGCTCGTCGAACGCTGACCAAGAAGCGGCCCGGCCTCAGTGCCGGAAGTGGCGCATCCCGGTGAAGACCATTGCAAGGCCCCGTTCGTTGGCCGCGGCGATCACCTCGTCATCGCGGATCGATCCGCCCGGCTGGATGATCGCGCTCGCGCCCGCTTCGGCGGCGGCCAGCAGGCCATCGGCAAAGGGGAAGAAGGCGTCGGAGGCGACCGCGCTACCGACAGTGCGACTCTGCTCCCAGCCGTAGCTCTCAGCCGCTTCGGCTGCCTTCATCGCGGCAATGCGCGAGGAATCGCGGCGGTTCATCTGGCCCGCCCCGATACCCGCGGTTGCGCCATCCTTGGCATAAACGATGGCGTTCGACTTGACGTGCCGCGCGACAGTCCAGGCGAACAGGCAATCCCGCAATTCCTGTTCGGTGGGCTCGCGCCGGGTGACCACCTTGAGATCGGCTTCGGTAATTGTGCCATTGTCGCGCGTCTGGACCAGCAGGCCGCCGGTGATCGGCTTGACTGCCAGCCCGCCGCGGCGGGGATCGGGCAGGTCGCCGGTAACCAGCAGGCGCAGGTTCTTCTTCTTGGCAAACGCCTCGCGCGCGGCGTCGCTGACCGCAGGGGCAATCACGACTTCGGTGAAGATTTCGCAGATCGCCGCTGCGGTTGCCCCGTCGAGTTCGGTGTTCACCGCGACAATGCCGCCAAAGGCCGACACGCTGTCGCAGGCGAGCGCGTCGTTCCACGCCTCTAGCAATGTCGCGGCCTGCGCGACACCGCAGGGGTTGGCATGCTTGACGATAACCACCGCAGGTTCGCCGCCGGCGAATTCGGCGCACAGTTCCAGCGCGGCATCGGCATCGTTGTAATTGTTGTAGCTCAGCGCCTTGCCCTGCAGCTGCTCGGCCTGGGCGATGCCCCGGGCATGCGGACCGACCGGCGTGTAGAGCGCCGCCTGCTGGTGCGGGTTCTCGCCATAGCGCAGCTCGACGGGGGCCTTGCCGTTGATTGCGAGGAAGTCGGGAAAGAGCTGCCGCTGGTCGGCAAAGGCGAACCACTGGCTGATCATCGAATCATAGGCGGCGGTGGCCGCGAATGCCTTGGCCGCGCATTTGCGGCGGAAGTCGAGCGAGGTTGCGCCCGATGCTTCGAGTTCGCCCAGCAGCGCAGGGTAATCCGCCGGGTCGGTGACAATGGTGACGAACTGGTGGTTCTTGGCTGCGCTGCGGACCATGCTGGGCCCGCCGATATCGATATTCTCGATGACCTCGTCGCGCTCGGCACCCTTCGCCACGGTCGCTTCGAAAGGATAGAGATTGACAACCACGAGGTCGATCGCGCCGATCGCATGGGCTTCCATCGCCGCCGCGTGTTCGGGATTGTCGCGCACGGCGAGCAGGCCGCCATGGACCATCGGGTGGAGCGTCTTGACCCGCCCGTCCATCATTTCGGGAAAGCCGGTGAGATCGGACACGTCGCGCACGTCGAGGCCCGCTTCGCGCAGCGCCTTGGCGGTGCCGCCGGTCGACACCAGCTCCACCCCGCGTCCGGCCAGCGCCGTGCCCAGTTCCACCAAGCCGCTCTTGTCGGACACCGAAAGCAGTGCCCGCTTGATCGCCACGTCAGTCACGTAAAATCACCCCATGCGTTTGAGCAGCCAGGGGAAGCGTCCCCCGCTGCGCGATGTCAGTCCTTCGACGACAAGCTGCTTGGTGGCGCGCGGGCGGCCCTGCCCGTCGACCCAGAGGCTGTCCTCGATCGCGATATGCGCCTCGCCGCTATCGCCTCCGAGGCGGAATTGCCAGTAGCTACCGTCGGGCAGCGCAAGCCCCGCACCGCGGCGGTCGTCCGCCAGCCCGGCCTCGATGCCGTGGCCGAGATGGAAACGGATCGCGAAGCTGATCTTGCCGCGCTTGCCCTGCCGCCCGGAGGGTTCGAGCACGTCTTCACCCGACAGCCCGCTACCATCGGCGCCCAGCAGCAGCGTCCGCCGGTGGATCAGGCCATAACGCGCCGCATAACCATTGTGCGAAGCCTCCAGCCGCGCGGCATCGCGCCCCTTCTGCTTGACCGCGGTGCGCGCAATATCGACTTCCTCGACACCCTTGCCGATCTGCCCCTTGATCAGGACAGCGGTCGAATTGGCGTCGTCGAGCACCAGCGTCGAATGCGCCGCGCTGCCGCGCAGTCCCTGCTCGATCCGCACGGGCACCAGCCCGCCCGCCAGTTCCGCACCGCCGCAATTGACGATGATGCGCTGGTCGCCATGCGACAGTTCGAAGGCCAGCGTGGAGGCGCAGCCATAGCGCGCGTGGCGGGCGCGTGGCGGCGGCGCGGCGTCGAGCACCAGCGTGGCCTTGCCCGCATCGACGCGCTGGTAGCCCCAGTGGCGGCTTTCCTTGCCCGGACGCGCGCGAATCCCGCTCGCCGTTATCAATGCATCGACCCGGGCGGCGGAGGTCGCACCCGCCCCCTGCCAGCTGCCCAGACCCCGGTCGCCCATCCTCAGCGTCAGCAATGGCGGGACAAGCAGACCGAGCATGGTTTCCAGCGCGGGCGGCGGTTCGCGGTTTACCGCGGCGTAGCAGGCGCGCAGATCGATCAGCAGCGCGATCGCCTCGGCCTGCGCCAGCGGACTGCGCGAGAGCACACCGCCATCTTCGGCGACCAATTCGCCCAGGGCGCGCAGCAGCCCCGCTTCGCCGAACAGGCGGCGCGGGCGGCCATCGGGTAGCAGCAGTCCGGCCGCAACCAGCGCGCACCAGCCGGCGACTTGGCCCAGGCGGTCCTCGGCCCCGGCCACCTGCCGGTCGAGAAAGCGCGCCGTCGCTTCCATCGCCCCGAGCGCGCGGGCGCGCAGCCGTGCATCGCCGCCGAGCAGCAAGGGCGCATGAACCAGCCATGCAAGCAGCCGCAGCCCGGCATGTTCGACCGTCCAGGCGGGGCCCTTGGCGGGGACTGGATTGGCCTTGAGCCAGCGTGCGAGCAGTTTCTCGCCGATCGCAGCGCATTCCTCGCGCGGGGCACAGGCGCCCAGATCGCGCAGCCAGCCAAAGCCCTGCACCGCGCGTTGGACGGGCGGGGTCAGCGGCGCATTACTGGCGAAATCGAGCTTGTCGACCGGCACCTTGAGCCCGTGGACGAGGAACTGGCCGGCGCGCAAAGCCATGCCCGCGGCGCGTTCGCCCTGCAGCGGGCTGACCACGGTGGCGAGCAAGCGCGGCGCGGCAGGCTTGCGCAGCGGTGCCGCAAGCACCGAATTGGGCACGCCGAGCCGATAGGCCCAGCGCACGAGGCTATCGACGGGGCCC
>JGI24005J15628_10001715_pt1 | contig 11586 bp, 11 predicted proteins | sample LinPmetageLP40_FD_15628 | JGI IMG/M metagenome (IMG submission 15628) | reverse complement strand
TAATCCCCTTTATTTATCTGCTGATATTCATCAATATCATTATATTGAAGAAGATGTAGATACAAACTCAATATCATCTGATCATTTATATAGTTATGTTCCAACATCAATATATTATAATTCTGATAATTCTGATAAATCTGATAAATCTGATAAATCTGATACATCTGAAAAATTACCAAAAGGTTGGAGAAGATTATATGATAAAGAGACTAAAAGATATTTTTATGCCTGTAATATAACAAAACATACTCAATGGTTAAATCCAATAATCCCTATTGATAAAATTATGCCTAATAATCTACCTTATGCGTGGGAAGAAAAATTGGATGTAGAATCAGGAAATTATTATTACATAAATCACGTAGCAAAGTATACTACTTGGTTTCGACCTAATTTTTAATCATTCTATCATTTTTGCTTTTAATTGTTCACGTTCATAAACTCTTTTTCTTAATCCAGAAGTAGACCAAGAATGTGTTCTTTGATGCCAATACATTGTAATTGGTAATTCATGACCAGTGTATTTTTTATTAAACCAATCAGAACCTATAATTCTTACATCTGGTTTTAATAATACTAATAAATCATACAAATCTTTTTCTGTAGAATAAGTAATAACTTCATCTACATATTTAATAGATTCTATCATTATTTTTCTCTCTTCAAATGTCTGTATTGGTATATTTTTTTCAGGTCTATCAATTGTTGGGTCTGTTTGAAGACCTACAATTAAAATATCACAATTTTCTTTAGCATCCTTTAACATTATACAATGACCAGTATGAAGTAAATCAAAACAACTACATGTAAAACCAATTTTTTTATTTTTATATTTATTTTTTAAACTTTCTATATTTAAAAACATTATATAAAGATTTAGATATAATTTTAATTATAATTATAATGAAAAACTACATAATAAATAAAAATTTAAACTATACTAAAAATTGATAATTTTTATATTTATTTATTTATATCTTTATTATAATGCCTAAATTAGATATTATAATTGGACCAATGTTTGCTGGAAAATCTTGTGAAATTATTAGAATGGTAAGATTATTAAAAGTATGTGATAAAGATTATTTAATTGTTAAACCAAAAATTGACAATAGGTATTCAACTAATGAAATAGTTTCTCATAATTACGATAAAGAAAAATGTATAGCTCTAACTAATTTAATAGATATATATCCTTATTGTAAAAATACACATGATACAATTTTTATTGATGAAGCACAGTTTTTTACAGATTTAAAAAAACAAGTATTAAATCTTGTTGAAAATTTAAATTATAATGTTGTTATTACTGGACTAGATGGCGATTCAAATAGAAATAAATTTGGAGAAGTATTAGATTTAATTCCTTATGCTGATAGTTGTAAAAAAATTACTGCTCTTTGTCAGATATGTAAAGATGGAACCCCTGGTATTTTTAGTTATCGTAAATCTCAAGATGAAAATCAAATTTTAATTGGAGCAAAAGATGAATATATGGCAGTTTGTAGAAAACATTATCTTAATATTAATTCTTAATGATTTCTTAATTTATTTTTTAAATAACGCTTACCATAAACTATTATATTTTTTAAAGGTATTTTTTGAATTAAATTTAATCTTTGATTCAAATTTATATTTGTTGGAGAATATTTAATATTAAACATATTTTTATATATATATTTAGATATATATATAAAAATAAAATAATTGAATAAAACATATTTTACTATTTAAAGATATAACTTATTAAATAATTAGAGATGAGCCAAATTTGGGAAAATCACAAATTTATAGATTTTTTAGATACAAAAAATAATGAGATAAAAACTTTACCAAAAGGCGTTTTTATTTCGACAATGTGCGCTAAATGTAAGTTAAATACTAATTTAGATTTAAATAATATTTATAATTACTTACCTTTAGATTCTAATGATATTTTAACAGTTAAAATTAATAAAGAAAAAATTAGAACTTTAATACCTGTTAAAGAAAAAAAAAGAAGAACAAAAAAAAATACTTTAAAAAAAAATAGTCCTTTTTATAACCAAGTAACGATAGTTGTTAGAATAAATGAAGGTGAGTGCGATGATTTAAACACAGTTAAAAAATTAAATTTAAAATTATTTAAAAATGGCAGTATTCAAATTTCAGGACTTAAAAAAGTTAGTTTTACAAATAGAGCATTAAATAAACTTGCTTTTCGTCTATCACAAATAAAAGCTTTACTACTTGAAAATGAAATTAGAGAAATTAAATTTATTGAAAGTACAAAACCTATTAACATTGATAATTTTAGTATATATATGATTAATTCAAATTATAAAGTAAATATGATGATAGATAGAACAAACTTGTTTAAGTTATTACTACAAAAAAAAATAAAAGCAAGTTACGAAAAATGTATACGTGCGTGTGTAATAGTTAAATTTACACCAATAGAATGTAACGAAGAAGAAAAAGAAATAAGTATATTTATATTTGAAAAAGGAAATATAATTATTACAGGTGCTAGAAATTTAAATCATATTGTTGAATCTTATAATTATATTAATAATATTTTACTAGAACATACAGATAATATAATAAAAAAAGATGATGACAAAGAAGAAGAATTAATATTAAATTTATATAATGATATATTAAAAGAAAATAAGCATAAAATTAAGTTATTAACTTAATTAAATTAATTTAATTATCACATTGTACTGTTTGATTACTAGCATAATCAAATAAATCATCAGTAGCATTACTTTTAAATACATTATTATTTATATATGGATTACCATCTAAAGTACTAGATAATAAAGTATTTATATTATTTCTTTGTTGTTGTAAAATTTTACCTCTTGTTCCTAAATTTTCTTTTTCTAAGATATAACTACTTGAAATTAAACTTTTGGGTACATTTTTATTGTAATTTTTCTCACGATTTTCTGTATTAGATTGAATTCCAAAATTATTAGCACCTAAATTTAATTGTCCTTTACCACCAGTAGGATTTCTATTTGTTCTATCTAAACTTTTTTCTATTCTTTCATTTGGATAAAAATTATTTAATAATTTTCTTGATGGTAAATCAGAAACAATTGTTCCATCAACACCATTATAATCTTGAGGTAATATTTCTTCAACTACACCTGATCTAGTTATATCATCTGATATAATATATTTTTTAGTATTATTAGTATATGAAGGTCCTGAATATTCTTCATAACCATTTAATTCTCTAAGTGTTGAATTTGCTTTTTGTTTATTATGATAAATATTACCTGAATTATTATAAACAGTACCTAAATGATTTAATTCATCTTCTCTTATTGTATGTCTAGCATCTTGATTATTATGATAACTATGTTTAGAATTGTTAAAATTAATACCAGTATAATTATATAAATTGTTTTCTTTTATTGTTTCTTTTGCTTGTTGATTATTATAATATAATTTACTTTCTGTTGAATTAATAGCAGTACCTTGATAGTTAGTATTACTTGTATCTTCTCTTACAGTATGATTTGCTATATTATTATTTTTATAATAATGTTTATCAGTTACACCTTTTATATTTATAATATGTTCATTATTATCACCACGCAAAGTATGATTAGCTTGCTGATTATTATAATATAATTGAGATTCTGTTACATTAGAAACAATACCATGATGTATATTATTACTTGTTTCTTCTCTAATAGTATTATTGACTGGATTATTATTTTTGTAAGAGTGTTTATTAGTTACTCCTTTCATATTTGTAATATGTTCATTATTATCACCGCGCATAGTATTATTTGCTTGTTGATTATTATGATAAATAGTTTTATCTACAGAGTATTTTAAATTTGAAATATGTTCATTACCATATTCTCTATCAGTTGTTTTAGCATCTTGGTTATTTTTGTAATAGTTTTTATCAGTTATTCCTTTTATATTTGTAATATGTTCATTATTATCACCACGCATAGTATTATTTGCTTGTTGATTATTATGATGAGTATTTTTATCTACAGAATATTTTAAATTTGAAATATGTTCATTACCATATTCTCTATCAGTTGTTTTAGCATCTTGATTATTTCTAAAATTTTCTTTATTTACTTGTGATTTTACATTAGAAATATTATTATTTATATTTTCTCTTTGGGTTTCAATAGTTTTTTGATTATTGTGGTAAAATGGTTTATTAATATCCATTTTCATATGATTTATATGAGTATTATTTTTTTCTCTTTGTGTTTTAACTGCTTTTTGATTATTTCTATAGTTTTCTTTATCAATAACAGATTTTGGATTTGCAATATATACTTTTTGTAAATTTTCTTCTTTTTTCGTTTTATTTAAGAGTTGATTATTCCTATATGTTTCTTTTGATATTGGATTTATACCAGCATTTATGTATTTATTATTTGTAGTTTGTTCTCTAATTGTTGATAAATCTATTTTTGTTCTATATGTATGTTTCATATTTACTCCTGTAGTTTTAATAAAATCTTTATAATTTTGTTCTCTATAGTTATTTTTACAACTCGTTTGTTTTATATTTTTTGGGTCAATATTTTTTCCGTGTCCGTTTTTTTTTGTTAGATTTGTTACACTTTCAGATTGTAAACGTTGACTATTAATACCACCACCTCTTAATTCAGTTTGATTTTTATATTTTACACGTGATAAATCTGTAATAGGTTTACCATCAATGTCGCCTATTTTTTGGTACATTGTATCTTTATCATAAGTATTATTATTTAATTTTATAGAATCGCTTAATCTGTTTTTAAAATTATTTAATTCATTATTATATTCTTGACCAGATGCTAATATATTACTATTATTTAAACCAGTATCAAAAAAACTTTCATTTTCTTTTTTTTTTTCTAAATTTTTATAATTTTCTCTAAAAAGTAAAGAGTTGTCTCGTCTACTACCCGGTAACATATTTATTTTATCAAAATGATTACCTGGTGAAAAAGTAAAATTATTTTTATTTATATCAGGCATAATTGATGGTTCTTCTAAATTATTATCTTGTTCATTAAAATTATCTTTATTTCCATGATGTAATTCAAATTGACTTAAAAAACTGATAGAATTTGTTGATATAATATTTTTAGAATAATCATCAACTTCTTTTTTTATATTAGTATCAAAAACATTCATTATTATATATAATTATATAATTTTTTTAAGGAAAAATTATATAATTTTATTAATTTTTTGGCATAAGACCATTAACTAATTTTTTAAATTCAATTAAATCATTTTTATAGTTTTCTTTATTATTTTTTGCATCTAATCGCGTAGAATTGCCAAAGCGGTTAGGAGAAATATATTTTTCATTTGAACTTAATACTTTTTGAGGATTCATATGTAAATATGGAGTAAATTTATAATTAGCACTATACATACCTCTATAATTTATAATTGGGTGAGTTAATCTTGTATCAGCATTAGTCATATGTTCAGTAGTACATTGTCCTGGTTTACTAACCGTTGTTTTTGCGTAATCCTTATTAGTTCTATCAAAACTACTTAATTCAAGATGTCTATTTTGAAGTAAAGTTTCTTGCACGACCCTATCAGTTAAATTTAAAGATCCATCGCTATTACTTGGTTTAGCTAATTCAGTAATTCCATTTACACTATGTTCTGGTGTGTAACATATACCAGAATTTTCTTGAGTTACTTTGTTCATAACATAATCATTTGTATCTTTTGTTGATTCATCATACATTTGATGTTCAATATTATCATAAAATGTTCTAGTAAAAGTATTTGACATATATATAATATGTAAGAAAAAAAACTTAAATATTTTAATTTATTAAATAATTAAATAATTTTAATTAATTTTATTTGATGTATCAATATTATTATTTTCTAAAAAATTAGTTAATTTACATTTGTTATTTTGATTATTAAAATTTTCAACTTTTTCAACTTTTTCTGGTGATTGTTTTTTTAAATCTTCTATATATTTATTAGATGTATCTTGAGCTAAAAATGTTTCACTTTGAAGATTCCTTTCACACACGTAAGCTGGTACATAATTTAAACTTTTTGCTATATTATCAGATTTTTGATATTTTTCTTTTGGGTCTCTTGATAATTTTCTATCAAGACCAAACAAGTCACTTTCTAAATCGACTCTATTAGGATGAACAGAAATATTTGGTTTATCTCCACAAATTTCACAATTTTCGTGGGCGTTTAAGTCTAACATCCATTTTAATGGTTTATTGCTTTCATCAGTTTTAACTAAATAGGCATTTTTATCGTAAATTGTACGATCACTACTCATATATATATATATATATAGAAAATTATTTTTATATTTTATTTTTTTCTAAAATTCTATATACAATTATTCCAATATAATCTTCTTTAAATAAATTATTTTCAATATAATTATTAAAAATATAATTTAAAATTAAATTTTTATAATTTTTTTTATTATCTTTTATTATACTATTTATTTTAAATTCTATTTCATTAGTTAAAAAAAAATAACAAGATAAATTAAAAGGATAATTTATAAATGGGATTAGATTAACAAGTAATATATCAACTTTATCTTCATAACAATTTTTTATATTATGTTTAAAATTATATTCAAAATATTCAAGCTCTTCTATTATAATATTTTTATATGTTTCATATGTATTTTTATTTTCAAACATTTTTTCTAAACCTAAAAATATATTTTTAATAGTATATTTTTCTAAACCAATAAATTGATTAATATTAAAAAATTTTGTTAAAAAACTAAAATTATTATATTGTTTTTGATAGATTGAATTTAATGTTAACACTTTTAAAATTATTGCTAAATCAATATCTTCTTTAAATAAATACTTATTATAATTACCTTTTCTAAAATAAATGTGTTTTTTTATATTAGCTCCTAATGATATTAAAATTTTAATTATATTAGGATCTTGTATTAAACAAGCATACTCAAGTAAAGTATGTCCATTACCATTTATTGAATCTATCTTTCCTCCTTTTTTTAATAGTTCGGTTAATATTTCTATATCTCCTATTTTAATACAGTGATGTAATAATGTATTTCCATCTTCATTTAATTGTTTAAAATTTATATTATTTATAGTTTTTATAGTTTCTATATCATTTCGTGAGATATATCTAAAAGTATTATGTATATTAAGCGTTTTATTATATTCTTGCTCTGTTAAATGTAATAAATTTTTTAATTCATTTGTATTATCATTATGTTTTAATAATTTTAAAACTTTTTTTAATTGTTTTATTTTATCTATTGTTTTACTATTAGTATTAATACTAGATAATATATCTTTTGTATGTTCTAGAATATTAACTACATCATTATTAGACATTAATATTAATTATATAATTAAATTAAATATTTAATCTATAAACTAATTATTAATTAAATATTATTAAATTATTTATATGATTCATAGACACCAAAAATATCTAAATATTTTGGTCTATAATTATCACTGATTAAAACAGTTCTCGTATTACGCGAGGAAATTTCATTATTTATTTTACATAAATAACCGTCATCTCTACATTTTGATGTATTTGGGAATAAAAAATTAGCATAAGCTGTTTGATCATTAACAACTGTGGTAACTGGATTTGTAGTATATTGTTCAATAAAACTATCTTTAATTTTTAATTCTTGTGGATTTAACATGGAACCTTCATAAAATTGTGTGGCTATTTTTTTTTTACTAACAGAACAATTTTCATTTTTGTTAGTGGGTGTACCTAAATGTAAATAATTCATAAATGGATTATCTTGAGTAGGTGTAAAACAATTTAATAAATTTTTATTTATATTATTATTCATTAATTAAAATAAGAAAAAAAAAATGATTTATCAACCTAAAAGAATATTAATTATATATATAAAATGATTAATGAATCTTGGGTAGAAAAATTTAGACCTAAAAAATTAAAAGATGTTATATCACAAGAAGAAATTATATTGTCATTAAAAAAAGTTATAGTAACAAAAAATATACCTCATTTACTATTTTTTGGACCTTCTGGATGTGGTAAAACGTCTACAATATTAGCATTAGCTAGAGAATTATTTAGTGATAAATATTGGGAAGATAGGGTAATTGAACTAAATGCTTCTGATGAAAGAGGAATAAGAGTTGTTAGAGATAAAATAAAAACGTATGCTAAAAATTCTATAAATAAATCAGATGATGTGCCTCCTTGGAAAATAATAATATTAGATGAAGCTGATACTATGACATCTGATTCCCAGTTCGCACTTAGAAAAATTATGGAAGATTATTCAAAGGTAACGCGATTTTGTATTATATGTAATTATCATAATAAAATTATTGATCCTATTATATCTCGGTGTTCTTTATTTAGATTTAGACCAATACCAAAAGACTTAATAAAAAAAAAATTACTACAAATTTGTAAAACAGAATCTATTAAGTGTTCTCTAAAAAATATAGAATATATTATTGAACTATGTTCTGGTGATCTTAGAAAAGCAGTAAATTTTCTTCAAAAGTGTATGAATAATAAATATTTTAAAGAAACTAATACTAATTGCCAAAAACAAATAATTCATAATATGTCTGGTTTAATTCCTATAAATATTTTAAATAAATTATTTGAATATGCTATTGATTGTAAAGAAAAAGAAGTTATTAATGTTATAGAATATATTTATAAATCTTCATATTCTTTAACATTACAATTAGATAAAATGTCTGATTTAATTATTTTTAATAAAAAATTATCTGATAAAAATAAAGCATTAATTATACAAAAAATAACAGAAATTGACCAATATTTAATTAAAGGATGTGATGAATATATTCAATATTATAATCTAATATATTTAATTATTAATTTACAACAAAATAAATAAAAAATTGATTTTAATATTTAAAACTTTAATTTATATATATTCTAATGGAAAATCTTTTATGGATTGAAAAATATAGACCATTAAAATTTAATAATATTTTAGGACAAGATAAAATTATTAAAATACTAGAAAAAATGATAGAAAATGGCTCTTTTCCACATTTAATACTTAGTGGAAGTTCAGGTACAGGAAAGACATCTACAATAATGGCAATAGTTGAAAAATTATATGGTAAATCTAAAACATTTATGGTAATGAAATTAGATGCCTCTGATGATAGAGGTATTAATTCAGTCAGAGATGAAATAAAAGGGTTTGCAGAAAAAATTACATTATTTAATAAAGGTATAAAATTAATTATATTAGATGAAGCAGACGCAATGACTTTTGATGCTCAATTTGCATTACGAAGAATTGTTGAAAAATATTCTGATACAACTAGATTTTGTTTTATATGTAATTATGAAAATAAAATTATTCCCCCAATTAAATCTAGATGTTTAAATTTTACTTTTTTTCCAGTAGATAAAGATAATATTATAAAAAAATTAAAATATATTTGTAAAAAAGAAAAAATTAGATATGATAATGACGCTATTGAGGTTATTGCAAAACTATCTAATGGTGATTTTAGAAAGAGTATTAACTTATTACAAAGTATAAGTATGAGAATAGATGTAATTAAAAAACAATATTGTTATGAAACAGTTGGTTTATTAAATGATAATACATTAAAAAATATATTAGAATTACTTTTAAATAAAAATATTAATATAGAAAATAAATATATTTTTATTAAAAAAGAATTAATAGATACTGGTATTTCATTATCTTTATTTTTAGGACAATTATCATCTATAATTTTAGAAAATACTACAAATATTTCAATAGATAAACTAACAGATTATTTAATTAAATTATCAAAATTAGAATACGCTGTATCTTCATCTACATTTGGTAATTTATATATTAAGACTTTAATTAGTATATTTATTTAAAAAAAATTGATAAATTATTGTATTTATACTATAATTTATTTTAGTAATGTCTGCTAACTCTACTGTTGCGAATATTAATAACTCAGATAAATCTTCTCTTTTTTCTACTCTAATGAGTAATCCACTTCAGCCATCACGAAGTGAAGCTATTGTAAAATGGATTAGACAATTCCGCCCTATTATTGTTGGTTCTAAAGAACTTGAAACTGAACTATCTCTACTTTTTAATGATTTTACAATTGGTTTTGATGGTTATACAGGTAAAGAAATTCCACGCCATCTTCTTTATCCTACTGAAGAAGAAAAACAAATTATCCGTGAATATTATGAAAAAGAAGCTGTAAAGAACGATATGAAAAAATCAGATACAACTACTGTATCAAATGAATCTACTCTTGTTTCCGCATTTGAACAAGCAGCAACTCTCGCTGCTACAGAAACAAAACAGTCTCCAATTGAACTAGGAATTACTGAAAATGGTGATGTCAATTATTCTAGTCTATCTAGTCATTATTCTGGTGATGTAGAAGCTTTTTCTGGAAAACTACTTGAACTATCGCAAAAACTAGTTAATGACCAAATTAAAGCTGCTACAAAATATCAACATTCAAAAGGTCATGGTTCTCAAAGAAAGGGAACACCTGCACTACCAGAAGACCCTATTCAAAATATTCCTTTTGATCAACGAATGTTTATTACTACGAAAGTAAAAGAACTGTTTTCTATTATTGAAAAGACAAGTACTCCTATTGACCAAGGTATTATGTTTGATATGTTTATTCGTTCAATTTTCCGCGAACGTGCTGTGACTGGTGGTAAGCGTGAAGCTAAAACAGGTAAAGGACATCGTTCTATTTCTTATTTTCTCTTTTCTCTTCTTCATCGAGAGCATCCAGATATTGCAAGTAAAATGATTGGACTATTTCCAACATATGGATATTTTAAAGATATTTCTGCTCTAATTGCACATTTTGCAAAAGACCATAAAAAACTTATTACAATGTCGGCAATTGATGTGTTTATGAACGCACTTGACCAAGATCTTCGTAAACTTACTGGTGGTAAAGGTTTTCCTTATTACGGACCATCTCCAAATTTTAAAACAAGTGAGTTTAAAGTTTTTATTGATAAACTTTCTGTTGAATCAAAAAAAATTACTCTTGACGAATTTCTATCAAAGTATCCAGAAGCAAAGGGACTATCCCTAGCAGCAAAGTGGTTTCCACGTGAAGGAAAGCATAATAGTTCTCATCGAAACCAAATGATTCATCATGTTATGACAGAAGGTGGTCTTGTTGCTGCTAAAAAGAAAGCTAATAGTAAACCATATATTAATTTTACAAATAGCGTTTTTCGCAAATTTATTTCTAGTCTAACAACTCTTAGTGGGGTTGTTGAACCTCTGATGGCTGCAAACAAGTGGTCCGAAATTAATCCTTCAAAGATTTCTTCTGGTGCTACTATTAAGTATCGAAAAGCACTTGCTAATGAACTGGTAGATGAAGTGCCTACAATTTATCAACAAGAAACAGGAAACCGTACAAGTGATCCGGTACGTATTGAACTGCGTAAGAAAATTATAAATGCTGCAGTTGAAGGTAAACTAAATGGAAAGATTGATTCCACAAAAATAGCAGATGCTATTAGCAAGGGGAATATTAGTTCGGTTGAACGTAAAATTCTTCACGCGCAATTTATGGA
>JGI24005J15628_10001714_pt1 | contig 11596 bp, 8 predicted proteins | sample LinPmetageLP40_FD_15628 | JGI IMG/M metagenome (IMG submission 15628) | reverse complement strand
GTAGAATATTACATATATGATATAAATAAAAGACTAATATCATATACTCCTGAATTTACTCAATATAAAGTAATAGATCCTAGTATTAATCAAGAGGGTTTATCTACTATTAATATTGATGTAGAAGAAACACTAGTTAAGAGAGGAATTGATTTAGGGACCTATGAAGTAGTATTTAATTTCTTTAGAAATGAGTTAGACTCTTCCTTTAGAAGAAATTTTTTTATAAAAGAAGTTAGTTCTAATAGAACAGAATTAAGATTAGCAAGTAATTTTTTAACTAACGAAGAACTTAAAAACCAAATAAATTCATTTGTTGAATCAAATTCTTCTAAAGATTATTTTCCCGATTTTATTGTAAATTTTGGAGAAAATAGGCAATATATTGCTAATAATATTTTATTAGATGAAACTGATCCTAATAATTTTTCATTTTTAATTAAGTTATACTCTCCTCTTCCTGTCCAATTTGAAACTAATGATCAATTATGGATAGCAAAAGAAGTTGCAGACCCCAGAGCATTTAAGGTTACTTTTGAATCAGAAGAAATAACATTAAATAATGCTATTCCCTTAAGAGGCCCAGATTTTAATGTTGGTATTAAAAATCAATCTGCTAATTCTACTCAATTACAATCTATTAATGATTTATTAGGTACAGGGACAGGATCCCTAAATACTTATTTTAATGGAGGATTAATATCATCTTCATATGATCAATTACAAAACATTCTTAGTAAAAAAGGTATTAATATAAGTACTGATTTTACTAAATTTGACAATTTTGTTCATTTTTCATCAGCAGAACAAAGGTTATCTAATTTTTATTATAAAGTAGGTCTTATTGAATCTGCTAGTACCCAAATAAGTCAATCTTTACTTATCACATCAAGTTATACCGCTTCTAATGATTATTCTTCAAGTATAGAAAATTTACAATTAACTATTACAGACACAGTTAAAACCTTTGATAGTTATGAAAATTTTTTATATTATAGCTCTGAATCTTTAGCTTGGCCTAAATCAACTACTACTGCCCCCTATACATTACGTGGTACTGGAAGTGCCCAAGTATTAACATGGTATGGTTCTACGGTTGGTGAGACGGGTTTAATTTTTAGTGCTTCTTTATATGATGAAGAAAATCAAGACAATCTTATATATACTATTCCTGAGTATTTAAGGGAGGACTCATCTAATAAACCCTATGAATTATTCATAGAAATGATGGGTCAGTATTTTGATGAATTATATCTTTATACAAATGACATTACTAACAAACATGATGCAGATAATAGGTTAAATGTTGGGGTATCTAAAGATATAGTAGGGGATGTTTTAAAAAGTTTCGGTATAAAACTTTATGAAAATAACTTCTCCTCAGAAGACATATATGCTTCATTATTAGGGATAAATAATAATGGAGGTTTAGTTCCTCCTACTGGAGATGAATTAATATTAAATTATATATCTGCTTCTAATGATCCTATTCCTGTAGATGATGTAAATAAAGAAATTTATAAAAGAATATATCATAATATGCCTTACCTTTTAAAGAAAAAGGGAACGGTTGAAGGTCTTAGGACTCTTATAAATACTTTTGGTATTCCTTCTACATTATTAAAAGTAAATGAGTTTGGGGGTAAAACAATAAATAGTGGTTATGATTATTACAAAAATGTTTTTAATTATGGATTTACAGGTACTAATCTTGTAACTGATTTTACTTTAAAGTCATCATTTGGGAATAATGAACCTAATGGTGTATTCTTTAGATTTAAATATATAAGTGGCGCCCTACCTGCAAATGATACTGCATTTATAATTGCCTCATCTTCAGGAGCTGAAACTACATTAACCTATAAAGGTGGAGCAGGTGTTTCAGCTAGTTTTAGTGGTTCCATTGTTTCTGCTAGTGAATTTAGTGGAGAAATAACATTAGGTACTGCTAGAGTAAGTGGCTCATTATTTAATGGTGAATGGTGGAATGTAGGATTAAGTAATAGAGCAGCCGTAAAAGTTTTTATAGGAAATAATAGTAATGTAGAAACAGATGGATTTAATTCAGGGTATATAACTAGTTCAGTGGGTAATGCTACTTTAACAGGTAACCAATTCCAAGTAAACCATAATGGAAGTAAATTCGCATTACAGGAAATTAAATTTTTTAGTTCCCAATTTACGGATCAGGGTTTTAAAAACTTAGTTATGAATCCATATACATTAGTTAATGATCCTACTAAAGATAGTAAGAATTCTTTAGCCTTCCGTGCCCCAGGAGGTGCAGAATTAGAAATTACTAGATCGGCTGCAGACACTAATTTTATTTCATTTCACCCCGCAGTTACGGGATCAGCAATAACTACATCTTTTGCTTTAGATAATAGTGATTACATATATAACCCTAATGCTGCTACCTATCTACCACAAACACAATCTATATATTATACCCAACCATATGTAGGACTTAAAAATAAAGTTAGTGAAAAAATAAAACTAACTAGTTATGACATTCCAAGTGGCACTTTATCTCCTTTTAGAAGTGTAATTCAAGATAGTGAATATGGAAATGGGTATAACAACCCCTATGGTAGAGATATTAATAAAACTGAGGTAGTTTTTTCACCTACTAACCAAATTGATGATGATATTATATCAAGTGTATCACAGTTTGATATAGGTTCTTTAATCGGAGATCCTGTTTTCCTCACCAATGGTGCCGAAAGCTATCTAAGTCTTAATAATACACGAGATAATTACTTTAAAAAATATTATAAAGCGTATGAGTGGAGAGATTATGTAAGACTTATTAAATACTTCGATAATTCTTTATTTAAGATGATTGAAGATTTTTCTCCTGCAAAATCATCTGTAACAACGGGAGTTGTAATTAAACAACATTTACTTGAAAGAAATAAATATCCCACTCCCCAAGTTACAAGTTCTTCTCCTTCTCATCCTTATTTATATGAGGGATCAGGTTCATTAACAGGAAACATACTAATAATGTCTCCTTCCGGATCAGAACATTCTGCTAGTGGGGGAACAGGAGGATCTTTTCTAACCACAGCTTCTGCTTTTAGTACAACAGTTTTTAATCAAAATCAATCATTTACAGTATTTGGTCTTAATGGTCCCAATACCATTACCTCAAATAATCCTATTGCCCCTAGAAGTTCTGAATTTTATGATGGGGAACTACGTGTTAGAGATGGGGGAAGGGCGGCCGCTGGTGGTAATGTTAGAAGTGATGCAGTTTTAGCAACTAATCAAGTTGCCTCCCAATCAATTACTAAACCTCTACCAGTACATGCTTCTGATACTACAAGAGCATTTGTGGGGTCATCTACTATTGGGTTTTTTTCTTATGAAAAAAGTGCTATAGTAACTGGAGTTGATACTTTTTTTGAAACACAAATTGCTTCTAGGCAGGTCACCGCTGCAGCTCAATTTGCCAAATCTATACATTTTATTAGAAGTTCTAATTATAATGTAGGAGTTACCCGAATGGTTATAGGATTTTCAACAGGTTCTAATCAGGAATTTTCTAGTTCTATGGATAAACTTGTCCGAGGTAATAAATTTAATATATCATTTACTCAATCTCCTTACGCAGGGGCTCAACCTATAAATATTCCTTATGAATTTACCGTAGGTAGTATAATAAAGAATTTAAACACAGGATATGGTACAGCGTATTATGATCTATCATTTGCGGGTGATCAACCTAGCCCAAGTGAACCTAGTTACATATTTAATTACAGCCAAGTAAATGCTTCAACGGGCGCCCCCGATACGGGTACTAATGGCACTTCCTATGGAGCTAGTTTAGATGGTAAAATATTCATTCCCAATTTTACTATAAATGATGATAATAAAGTACGTAATATTACACCCCAAGCAGCAGCTATTTTACGTGAAGAAGCAAATCCACTAGCTAATTCGATAGTTAATAATAGAACATCTGTAAATTATGAAGAGATAAGTTATGGAAATGGTATAGTTACCCCGGTTAATATTAATTTAATCCAACAAGGTACAGCTAACCGTGCCCAAGTACAAGATAGTAATTATACTAACACAGGACATGTAAATGCAAGGTATGAAGGAACAAGGGTTACATCACCTGATTTTAATATAAGAAGTAAAGTTAATTAATTATGGCAACATCTCAAGGACCACAATCAGCAGGATCATCAGCTCCTAATACAAATCAAGAATCCCAAAATGTTGAATTACAAGGCATAGTAGCGAATGGTGTACTTGGAGGACTACCCGTAGCAGAAAAAAACCAAGAATTTTTTTTAGTATTTTCGGGAGTAGGTGGAACCGGTCCTGAAATTATAGGCCAAACAGCTTATTTTATAGAATATTTAGTTGATTCAAGTGGAAATGTTTTTAAACCTTCTGAAAATACTAACGCTTTAAGTAATTTACTGCAAAATTTTGAAAAAAATAAAACTGTTAGTGTTGTAGTAGATGATCCTTCTACTGATAGTGCTAATATGGCTGGTAACCATACTTTAACTGCTGTAGGTCTTCAACAACCTATTTTATACTCTCAAACAGGTTCAAGCGCAGGAGCATTTACTGGGTCTATATTTTTTGAAGGTGATCCTTCCCTAGGAGTTGTTAGTAGTGATGGTACTCTAACAGTTCCTGATATGACAGCTTTTATGAATAAATCAACTTCACTTCCATCAACCCAGGGATTAATAACTGCATATGATAGTTTTGTAGGAGGAACACCTTCTTTTACCTCGGGAAATGCAAGAAGTGCTAGTTTAGGAAATGGTAGATATATTTTGACTTCATCTGCTATAGGGGATCTACAAAGTTTTACAGTTCAGACTACCATTCGAGTAAAAAATACAACTTCATCTCCAAAAGATCTTACACTATCAATACTTGAAAATGGAAACAGTATATTTGGGGGAGGAAGTTTTGATATACCTGCAAACTCAGTATTCCAAACAATAACTAACGATCTGGAAGTGTCCTCAACATTTGCAGTTAATTTTCTTCCTAATGGAGAGTTTTTCCAATTAGGATTATTTGGTGATATAGGAGATCTTACTTTTGATTATATAAGATTTGGATGTGTAGGAGGAGTTTCTGGACAAAATCCTACTTCGGAGGGTGATTTACTTCAAGACTCAGGACAAAATGCCCCTCCATTTTGGTTAACAGGAAGTGGGGAAAATTTATACATTACAGCTTCTGATTTTTTATCAACTAATTATGAGAATGTACAAGTAACTAGTGGAAGTATTAATATTACAGGAGGTACCGTAGACATAGGTACCCAATTTTCAGATTTTAATTTATCTAAGATTCAAACTCCTTTTAAAGTTAAAGTAGGAGATAGAATTAGATTTTTATATAATCCTTCTACAGATTTTCATATATATGATGTAAAAGAACCTCAAAATGAGGGGGATGGTAGATTAAAATTAAAATTAAATACTGTACCTTCCCAATCTTTTACAGAAACTCAATTAAGTAATTTTGTTTTACATCGTACTAATGAATCCATACCTAGATATATCATCCTAAACGTTGATAAAACCCCAGGAGTAGGTACAGCCTCAAACCCTTTTACAGGAATAATTTTACCTCAATTTCCATCCGAAAAATTAGTTTCAAATTTAGATGCAATTTTAAATAAACTAAAAATAGAAGGAATAATAAAAAACTAAAATTTATATATTTATAATTATAATAATAAAATACAATGGGATATTTAAATAATGCGGTAGTAACCGTAGATGCTATATTAACTGAAAAAGGAAGAGAACTTCTTGCTAGAGGAGATGGTTCGTTTCGAATAACACAATTTGCTCTTTCAGATGATGAAATTGATTATACTTTATATAACCCCACCCATGCATCAGGTAGTGCATTTTATGGGCAGGCGTTAGAAAATATGCCTTTATTAGAAGCATTTCCTTCTACTAACCAAAATTTAAGATATAAATTAGTAACTTTACCAAGAGGAACAGGTAAAATGCCAGTGCTGGATATTGGGTTTACTCAAATAACCTTAAAACAAGGTGCTTCATTAGCTATTACTCCTCAAACTCTTAATTACTTAGGAGCAAATCAAGTTTTTGAGTCAAATGGGTATACGGCAATAATTGCCGATATTAGAACTATGTCCTCATTTACAGGAACTGGAATTCAAACAGTAGATTCAACTAATTTAAATACTAATACTACATTAGGAACAAATGTAAGTAAAACAGTAGTAGGAACTTCTTTAAATTTAGCTGCAACAACAGTTAATACTTTATTTGGTGCTCAAACAGAATTAAATACTACAATCCAAATAGTAGGAAGGGATAGTGGTGCTAGAATAACAGTTCCTATTAAAATTACAAAAACTAATAATTAATTAAATGTCATTTAAAAGATTTGATAGTGAAGATTTTTTAGTAAGTGTAGATGCTGTAACAGCAGGTGCCTTTACTGGGAATGAAAGCAGAATAGGAAGTACTATAGTAACTTCCTCAACCCAAGAACAGGGTACTTCAGGACAGTATTACCTTGAAGTTCTTAAAGAAGCAGCGGGTGAACCTCAATTTTCAATTGCTTTTGGAGATAGGCAAGGCTCTGGATCAGCTCCTTTTGATACTGGAATTACTGGGAAATCACCCACATCTGTAGTTTATGGTCAATTTAGAAATATTATTTTAGGAGATGAAAGCGCTAGTTTTTCATTTGGAGAGGTAACTCCCTTACAAAACTCTCAAAGTTTTTTTGCAATAACCTTTAATAGAGCTAGATATAAAGGTAGCCTATTCCCAGGTACTTTTAATTTAGGAATATCAGGTTCTCAACTTGTATCATTAACTGACAATAGTAAAGACGTTACTGCAGTTCAATTCAATGAGGCTGGAAGAGTATTCCAATTAGTTTCAGGATCTAATGGTACAGCAACAGGACCTTCAAGTGGATTATCTCCAGCAGGAAAAGGTTCATATGGGTTATTTCTTCCAGACATAGGAACTTGTATATTAAATGTTGATGCTTTAAATCAAACTAGGGCAAATGGAGGTTCATTAGGTTCAGATAGTAAATTTGGAGCTTTAGCTTATACAAGTGCAGCAACTGAAAATAATAGAAGATTATTTGCTGCTATATCTAGTTCTTGTCAACTGGGTGCAGGTGATAATACCTTTTCAGGGTCTTTAACATTAAATAGTTTAGATAATGTAGCTTCTGATTTTGTTTTTATAAGAGCGAGAAATGGAGAATTTAATTATTCTGAAAATCCTTCTTTTATTAGTGGATCTACGGGTGAAGTTTTATATGATAGTTTTATAAATGCCCCCCAAACCTTTATAACTACAATAGGTTTATATAATGATTCTAATGAATTAGTAGCTACTGCTAAATTAAGTAAACCACTTAAAAAAGACTTTACTAAAGAGGCTCTTGTTAGAGTAAAGTTAGACTTCTAATGGATGAGTGCATACAAACAATTTACCAGTAAAGATATAATTGTAAGTCCCCTTACAGTTCATGCTTCATCTTCAGCTATTTCTAATAATACTGTAAGTTCTTTTACGGGGAGTAATGAGAATGCTATCTTCCTTACAGGAAGTGGAGAGTTGACGGGTTCATATCCTTTGGATAATTTAACAGGAATTAATAACCCTGCTTTGGTTTATAATTCTATTAAACAATTATTTTACTCTAATTATTTAAGATATCCATTTGCCGCTAAAACCCATAATGGAACTGTTTCGGATGTAGGAACTGCTAGTTTTAATCCTGATGGAACTATTTCAGGCCCTCTTTACACCCCCTCCTATATTAATTTCCCCCAGGATAAAGATGAAAACAGGGTTTTTCCATCAGGTAGTGGTAAAAAAATAGGAGTATCAACAATTACACAAAAAGCATTTGGAGATTATATTAAACCTGGAAGTGGAAATTTCACCTATACTGTTGATGGAGGAACACCAAGTAATTTAAAGGATATGGGAAATGGTGAGATTTTTATTGTAAATTCTGGAGGGGAAGCACTAGTTCAATTTGGAAATATTTTTTATAAAGAAGGTATTGCGGTCACTACAGGGGGATTAAATAGTGCTGGAAGTGGAAATGCTCAATTAGCTTTTACTAGTTGGGTTAGTTCTTATACATTATATGAAACCCAATATACATGTACTATAAGACCTAGTGAATTTAATTATTCAACTAATCCTACTTTACTTTCATCTTCACTTCAATTTCAAAATGGAATTTTAGAAAAAGGAAGTTCTAAATATTCTGATTTTGCTACGGGGTCTGATTTTACTCCTTATGTTACAACTGTAGGGTTATACAATAATGATAATGAATTAATGGCCGTAGCTAAATTAGCCCAACCCCTCCCAACTTCCAAAACAACAAATACAACAATATTAATAAATTTAGATAGATGAATTGGTTATATAATGGAGAAGAAATTACAGACATATCTCAATTTCACCCCGATACATTTGGGTTTGTTTATAAGGTAACTACCCCTGATGGTAGAAAGTATATAGGTAAAAAGGTATTATACCACAATCAAAAGAAAAAATTAACTAAAGTAGAACTTTCCGAGCAAACTGGAAGAGGAAGGAGAAAATCTTATAAAGTTGTTCAAAAAGAAAGTGATTGGAAAAAATATGTAGGATCAAATTCCGAATTAAAACGTAAATTAACTGAAGGAGAAGTTACGCTGGAAGATTTGGATAAACAAATTTTAGAAATTGCTCTTCATAAAAAACATCTTACATATCTGGAGACTAAATATTTATTTTGCTATGAGGTATTAGAAAACCCAGAAGAATATTACAACGATAACATATTAGGAAAGTTTTTTACCAACGACTTTGATTTTTAAATTATTCATCGTATATTCGGTGTAATGATTAATCATCTTTTAGTAACTCTAATAGATTCTGTATTAGGTAAGGGCAAATCAACATCCAGGGGTAATTATGCTTACCACTGCCCTTTCTGTAAACACCATAAACCTAAAATGGAGGTGAACTTTACAGAAAATAAAAAGGGCCATAATCCTTGGCATTGTTGGGTATGTAATACTAGAGGAAAAACTATCCCAGGTCTCCTTAAAAAAATGGAGGCGTATGATAAAATTGAGGAAGCTAAAAAATTAATCCCCCAGGGATCATTTGTTGAAGATGTCGTAGTAAAAAATGATTTATTTTTACCTAAGGAATATACTCCATTTATAGATAAACCTACTAGCTTAATGGCGAGACATGCTCTTGCTTATTTAAAAAATAGAGGAGTTACTATAGAGGATATGATTAAGTACCATATGGGATATTGTGAAAGTGGAGAATATAGAAATATGGTTATTATTCCCTCTTATAATAGTAACGGTAATCTCAATTATTTTACAGCCCGTAGTTTCGAAAAAGATCCTTATAGAAAATATAAAAACCCATCAGTATCCCGCGATATTGTGCCGTTTGAAATGTTTATAAACTGGAATAGCCCGTTAGTATTGTGCGAAGGACCATTTGACGCCATAGCCATCAAAAGAAATGCTATCCCGTTGTTAGGAAAAAATATACAAACTAATTTAATGAAGAAAATTGTTTCTTCTAAAGTCGAAAAAATATATATAGCACTAGATAGTGATGCACTTAAAGCCTCACTCAGATTTTGTGAAACGTTTATGAATGAGGGTAAAGAGGTTCATTTATTAGAAATGGACGATAAAGACCCTAGTGATTTAGGATTCAAACGTTTTACTAAACTTATTCAAAAGTCTACTCCCCTGACATTATCTGGGCTTTTGGCTAGAAAATTAGCCCTATGAAACAAATTAAAAAACAGTATGGTAGAATATTAGAAATTTCTGATGACCATAAACAAATCACTCTTCCAGACGGGAGATATTATCAAAGAAACGGTGAGTATTACCCCTCAGTAACTTATGTTTTAAGTTGTTACCCTAAAGGTAAATTTTTTGAGGATTGGCTTAAAAAAGTAGGATACTCTGCAGATTTTATTGTAAAGAAAGCAAGTGAAGAAGGAACTCAAGTACATGAAATGATTGAGGATTACCTTAATGGTAAAGAATTAAAATTTTTAGAACATGGTATTCCTATGTATGTCCCCCATGTTTGGCAAATGTTTTTAAGGTTTGTTGACTTTTGGGAAGAATATAAACCTACCCTCATAGAAGCTGAAATCCACTTATTTTCAGATAAATTAAGAATAGCGGGTACTTGTGATATGGTTTGCGAAATAAATGGGGAATTATGGGTTATAGATTTTAAAACATCTAATCACCTCCAAACAACTTATGATTTACAAACAGCCATATATGCTAAATGCTTTGAAGAATGTTTTGGTAAAAAAGTAAATAGAACAGGAGTATTATGGTTAAAATCTTCTAAAAGAGGTCCTAAAAAAGGTAAAATACAAGGTAAGGGATGGGAAATGTATGAGTCTAAAAGAACCCAAGAAGAAAATTTAGAGATATATAATTCGGTTCGACAATTGTTCAATTTAGAAAATCCAAATCACAAACCTTACTTTACTGAATTCCGAACCACAGCTAAAAGAAATTTGTAATATTTATAACAAATATTCTACTGTGAAATTATACGATATACTACAAGAAATACAAGGTAAATCTAAAGCTATTATATTAGCGGGTGCTCCCGGAGCTGGAAAAGGATATATCTTAAGGGGTTTAGATTTAGGAGGTTTAAAAGTATTAAACGTAGATGACATTTATGTCCCTATGTTAAAAAAGGCTAATATAACATTAGACTTAAAAAATGCTACTCCTGAGGAAAGAAGTAATCAAGCTAAAGCAATGGCGGCAGCTAATAAAGAATTTAAAGGTGACGTTGAAGCTACAATAAAAGGGAAAGAATCATTTATATTGGATGGAACCGCAGCTTCATATAATGAAACATTTAAGTTAAAAACAGAATTAGAAAAAACGGGGTATGAAGTATTTATGCTTTATGTTTATACCGATTTACAACGCTCATTAAGCCAAAACCAAGATAGATACTCTAAATCAGACGGTAAAGATAGAAGTTTAGCTCCCGCTATAGTAATGCGTACTTGGAAGAGTGTAACTGAAAATTTACCTAAATATGCTGATTTATTTGGTTTTAATTTTGTTGCTGTAGCTAATACTTTAGATGATAGAATGAAAGACATAGATAAAATTATTAAAAAATATCTAGATCCATTCAAACCTCAAGACACTAAACCTAAAACCCCAGCTCAACAGAAACGATCTGATGAAAGAAAAGCAAAAGACAAAGAAGAAATTCAAGCTATGTTAAGTGATGATTTTGTGTATGATGTAATTAAATACACAATGTCTAAAGAAGAAGCACAAATGAGATTAGAAAAATTCTTACGCTCATGAACGATTTAGTTAAAGCACTAATAGAAGGTATTATAAGTGAAGACGAATCTTCTAAGAAAAAAATAATTGGGATGTTTGGTGGGGGCTTTAAACCACCAACATCTGGTCACTTAGAGGTAGTAAAACGAGCTTTGCAAGAAAATCCTGAAATGGATGCTTTAATTATATTAGTGGGAAGGGGGACTCGAAATT
>JGI24005J15628_10001710_pt1 | contig 11605 bp, 10 predicted proteins | sample LinPmetageLP40_FD_15628 | JGI IMG/M metagenome (IMG submission 15628) | reverse complement strand
GCATCAACTCATAGAAAGAAAATTGAAACCTCATCGAAAATCACTCATTTTGTGAAAGATGACCTGTTTTCTTAGAGACACTATTTATAAAGATAGCAATGCACTAACAAACAAAACATGGTATTACCACAAGTTTAGTGAAGTTACAGATTAGGCAAGTTAATCTTTGCTCTTGTTTTCCATATTGACCATTAGTTAATTTAGGAATTGGTTGATTAAGGCATTTTCATTGGAAAAATACCTTTAAACTATAGGTAAGTCCATTGTTTAATGAAATATCCTTCAAACCCAATTTCCGTCACGACTTTATCAACCTTAGTTAACCAATTTCCTTTTGACTTTTGAGTAGTTGAACAAGAACAATAGAGAAAATGTCACTTTGTATTTCCATTAAACTCGTGGTAGAACCCAAAACCTGGGGGATGTTCGATCTTAGTGTCTCTTTTCAAACGATTCTGAAAAGAAAGTATTGATAAAAATGGCATGTTTGAGTCCACTCCGAAAAGTCAAAATTCACATTTTTGACTTTTTCAACCACTCCAAAACAAGCGTATTCGCTAACTTTCGCCTCGGTTCGTGTCCTCACGAACCGAAACTAGACTTTTCGGAGTGGACTCATGTTTATTTATGAGAAAGTGCGCTGGTATTGAGATTACTCCCGTAAAAGGAAATATAACCTACTGATCAATACACTTTCGGATTTGTTTCTTCGCGCATAAGCTACCGTAATGCTGTCAGCATCATCCAAAATTTTAGTTCGGATATGAGTGGGGAATTCTTCTGGGTGTTTGAGGAAGAAGTTTTTGAAATCGAGAAATGCCACTTCTTTGTCATAATTGTCTGTGATCAGTTTTTTTAATGTTGAAAAGATGACTTCCTGGCTATCAATATCACCCGATTTAAAAGACCAGTTCTCATCTACCAATTCTTTTATTTTGCGCTTTTCCGCTATTACTACATTGTGATCAACTGCAGCTACTGCATAGAAAAGAGAAGCGAGATACTTATAAAAGTCAACAGTATGATGTGTAGTTTCTACCATATCCTTTTTTCTTAAAACTATTCATAACCTACAACTTGAACAATGATCAGGATCAGCATTAAGGGCGATGCATATCACTTTCTAAACAGGCAAGCCCTACGCAAACAATCATTAGAACCCTATTTTCATGACCTTCAGTATCTACTACTTAGCCTTTAGTATCGCTGCTTTTTTCGAGGGCTATGTAGCATCAACTATGATAAGGCTTCCTTAAAAATGCAGTGCAAAAAAAAGTCCAATTTCTGTAGATGTAATATTGACGAATGATAGTCATTCCCAGCGATGATATGCATCATTGAAACCGTATGTCTTAGTAGCCAAATTTGTGTTAGATATTTACAGATAAGACGATGAGAACTTTCTTCCTATTATTGGTGAGTTGTCTTTCAATATCGTACGTAGTTGGTCAATCAGATTCCACTCTACCACACGATTTGAGACTTCCATCAATTGTACTAATTCAAGATACTTTAATAACTGAAAATAAGCAGTTGGACATTGAAATTGATAAACTTTTTGTCAATGAAACAATCACAAAAGCTGGTAATGATTTTCATGAATTGTTCTATAGCCAATGGACTTGGCCAGAACAGTTGAAAGCATCATTTATTATTGTGATCAAAGAAAAACCACTTCTTGCGAATACAACACTGATCAGTATTTTAATAAATGACGTATTGATTTTTGAGCAACCACTTCAACCCAGACTCGATTATTTGGAGTCGATAGTAGGGTTGGCAACTATGCAGACCACTGGATATCTAAATAATTATGAAGCTATAATAAGATCACTGGAAGGAGAGGATATCCAAGGGTCTGGAATATTTTAAATAAAGAACATCATGAAAAAGGTATTAATAACATCCATCATCGCTCTGCTTGGAGTCGTCAATGTAGGATTGACCCAGGATTTAGTTTATAGACCAGTCAATCCAGCCTTTGGCGGTGATCCTTTTAACTATCAGTGGCTGATGAGTTCTGCTCAGGCACAAAATGATTTTACGGAAGAGTCATCAAGCTTATCTGCATTTAACCAGAATCCTCTGGACGATTTTGAAAGTAGTTTGAATCGACAAATACTTTCACAATTATCCCGTGAGTTGGTAAATGATATTTTTGGAGAGGAAGGATTGCAAGATGGAACGTTTGAAATAGGAAGTTTTCAAATTGAAATATTATCGGGTCTTGATGGAGTAACAGTTAATATTTTTGATTCAGCTAATGGTGGATCAACCTCTATCATTGTACCATACTATTGAGATAAAAGGAATGAAACCCAAGTTACCACTATATTATTTCTTGATAATTTCGATAATAACTTTATCGGGATGTTCTAACTATTTGCATCACCCATTGCGTGTTACCAATGCCAGATTGGGCGCAGAAACCCCCCACTATAAGCAACTTATTTCTCTTCCCGAACCCAAAGAAAAAATCGTAGCAGCAGTCTATAAATTCAGAGATCAGACTGGTCAATATAAAGAATCAGAGACTGGAGCGAGTTGGTCAACAGCCGTGACTCAGGGAGCTACATCCATCTTATTAAGAGCCATGGAAGAGTCTGGTTGGTTTATTCCAATCGAAAGAGAAGGACTTTCCAACTTGCTAAATGAAAGAAAGATCATCCGATCCAGCCGAGCAAATTACACTGAGCAGAAGGATCAACTCTTGCCACCATTAATATTTGCGGGAATTATCATTGAGGGAGGAATTGTGTCATTTGATAGCAATATCATGACTGGCGGTGCGGGGGCACGCTATTTTGGGTCAGGAGCATCCGGGCAGTACAGAGAAGATCGAGTGACTATTTATCTAAGAGCCGTCTCCACGAGCAATGGAAGGATTTTAAAAACTATTTATACCTCAAAAACAATCCTCTCTCAACAAATAGATATCGGGGTATTTAGGTTTGTCAGTTTGAGACGATTGCTTGAAGCCGAAATGGGATTCACTTACAATGAACCGGGTGAGATGGCTGTGAAAGAAGCCATTGAAAAGGCAGTGACAGCCCTGGTAATAGAAGGTGTTCAGGATCAGTTGTGGCAGTTGAATAATGAAGAGGATGCTCAGGCAGATATCATGAAGCAATATGAGAATGAAAAAATAAGTAATAATAACATCGATGCCTTTGGAATAGAACTCAAAGAAAGAAGGGGCAAATGGGGAATAGGAGTCAAAGGTGCTGCACTGATGTACGAAGGTGATTATACTGGAGAAAAAACTTATGGCGCAGGAGAATTATCGATTGAATACTTACCCAAATCAGCGATGTCGTTGATGATGAACATTGGAGCAGGTAAAATAGGTACATCACAGGGGTATAGCAGTGTGTTGAGTTATGCAGATGTTGGGATGAAGTATAAGTTTCTAGAACTTCATACGATAACACCCTACCTATATGTGGGTGCGGGAACTGTAAAAGAACTTCGCAATAATCAGGACGATGAGATTAAGTATTATGAGGGCTTCTACCCACATGGTACAGTGGAATTTGGCTTTGAGCATTTGCTCAGAGATAATTTTGGAATACATGGAGCTGTCAACTATAGACATGTGCTCAGTGATGACCTCGATAGACTTGAATTGGGGAAATATGATGATTTCTTTTGGGGGGTAAATTTGGGAGTGACCAAGTATTTCACATTCAAAAAAAAGAACAAAACACCGAAGTCTAAACGAAATAAAGAGAGATGAAATTCTCAAAAATTTTTAACGCGTATATTCTTGAACAATGGGTTGGTAATTGCTGGTATTGCGAGCTCCTTGTGTCAGTCATATAAATAAATGTTTTATTAAAATTAAAAAAAGTCATGAAAAAGTTAATGAGTGTAATAGTCGCCATATTATTTATCGGCTATTCTAATTTCGCACAAAATACCAGTGATATATTACAATCTGGTGAAGCCAATGGAGCAATGGTAATGCAAACAGGTGCATTGAACTATTCTTTTGCCGATCAAAATGGTGAATGGAATATGGTAGGGGTTGGTCAAATGGGAGACGAAAACCAAGCATTCAAAACTCAAAGAGGGTTTATGAATATGGGGTTGTCTGAACAAATGGGTTTAGGTAACGTGTCGACACAAGAACAACAAGGACAGGGAAATTCCGCACTATCCGTACAAGTTATGGAAGGTAATGTTTCCGATCAAGTACAACGCGGAAAGATGAATCGTGCGATGACCAATCAATGGGGATTTGGTAATTATTCTTATCAAGATCAACAAGGACACGGCAACATAGCAAGCATTTTCCAAATGGGAGAAAGCAACGAAGCTTACCAGGAACAACTTCACAAAGGAAATGTTGCTACTGCGTTTCAAACTGGTTTTGGTAATATTTCTGAGCAGTATCAAATAGGTATTATGAATGTTGCTGATGTCAATCAATGGGGCGAAGCAAATTATGCTTTACAAATCCAGGGAGAAGATGATGGTCATGTCATGGGTGAAGGCGAAGGTGAAGGTCACCATGAACATTCAGCCAAATACAACTATGCGAACATTCTTCAATCTGGTGTTGGTAATGGTTCTACTCAGTTCCAATTGGGTGAATCTAATCAAGCATACAGCGTGCAAGATGGTGAATACAACGTTTCTTATCAAGGTCAATTTGGTGTAGATAACTACGCAATGACTGTACAAAATGGTGCGTTTAACAATTCAGTAGTGAATCAATACAATGCGGGACACAATTCATTCGTGAGTCAAACAGGTATAGGTAACTCAGCTTTCGTAGTTCAATACTAAACTAGAGAAAATACTTTCGCCCACCAGGCGAAAGTATTTTAATCAACTGTAAAATGAAAAAGGTAATCATCATATCAGCTGTAGTAGTTGCGTTATCCTACATTCCTTACAATGGGTTTACACAAAGGACAGACAGAGCGGTAGACATCGAACAAATTGATGGATATGATCAACTTTTATTGACTCTGAATCATGAAGAGTTGGACAGTAAATCAATTGTAATTCAAGTAGGAGATCAAAATTCAGCTTTCATAAAGCAGGTTGGACTTCATACGGCTAACATACAACAAGTAGGAATTCTAAATACCTCAAACTTAGTGCAGTCAGGTTTTGGAGGTCAATTCACTTTGTATCAATATGGAGAATTGAACCAGTACAATGGCGAGCTAAATGGGAGCAACATAGAAGTCTTGATCACTCAGAATGGAAGCCTAAATACTATAAATCAACAAGTGTCAGGTGATCATTTATTGTCTGAAATGGTTCAAGAAGGTCGACAAAATTCGATTTCACATATCTCAAATAGTTTGCGTGCGCCTAATTTGAAAATTCAGCAAAGAGGAAACAATATGCAATTGATCATTAAATCAAATTAACCTAAAAGCCGGAATCATATTTCGGCTTTTTTCACAAAAAAACATCATGCAACGGAATAGAATAAATCGCTACCTCTTATTTTTCCTCCTACTCTTTTACCTAAGCGCTTGTACAGAAGATACCATTGAACCGAGTTTCGTGGGGTCATTGAATGGAGTTGTTCTGGATAAATTGACAAACACACCTATACAGGATGTAGAAATAAGCACTATTCCTGCTACCAATGAAGTTTTCACAAATAGTTCAGGCGAATTTTTAATAAACAATCTACCTGTCGGAGAATATACCCTAGTTGCCAAATCTACGGGCTATGTCAGTGGAAATGTAAAACTTAATATTACAAAGAACAGTGCGACCGAAGTAACTATGAAATTAGCTGCAACTAATCTCGTAGCACTACCTGCTGAAAATCCCTCACCAAGCAATAATTCTAAAGAGCAACCTTTGTCAATAAATCTACAATGGGAAGTCATTGATGCAACAGAGCAAGACGCTTTGAGCTATAACATTGTTGTCTATGAAGACAATGAAAATACACCTTTCAAAGAGATTTTTGATTATCCAGATACAAGCCTAGTGATAGAGGGGTTGGCATACAATGCCAATTACTTCTGGCAAGTAAATGTGATGAGTAGTACAGGGAATATTGCCAATGGGGATATTTGGACATTTCAGACTTTACCCTTCCCAGACAATCGCTACCTGTTCACTTCAAAGAGGGAAGGTAACTACGAGATTTATTCATCAGATGCGACAGGAGAAAGCCTCACAAGAATAACGAATACAAGTGACTTTGAACTAAAGCCTCTGTATTCAACTAAGAGAGATTTGATTGCCTTCTCATCGAATACTCAAATTGATTTTCATATTTATACGATGGCACAGAATGGATCCAATCCTCGGAAGATAACCACACTGCCCATTGCGGGATTTCATAATCAGGGCATTGGTTATTGCTGGTCTCCAGACAATGGCAGGTTTTTGTACAGCCACTATGAGAAGCTATATCGTATCAATCGGGATGGTACTGGTCTAGCACTGATCGCCACCGCTCCTGAAGGCAGGAATTTCCGTACGTGCGATTGGACTGCCGTCAATAATAAAATAGTCGTGGAGACGATCGGATCCGTAGTCTATAATTCAGAAATATACTTAATGGATAGCGATGGATCCGACACTGTTCGATTGGTGGATGATTTACCGGGGATTATCGAAAATCCATCGTTTTCTATTGACGGGAAAGAAGTGATATTTACACGCGATGTATCCGGATTTGAGTCCACTACGGGAAGACAATTAGATGCGAATATTTTCAGTATTGATATTGAAACCAAGGAAATTATTGACTTATCGAATGGTAAAGCTGATGGGACAAATGACCTTCAGCCAAGATTCTCACCTGATGGCGCCAAGATTATTTTTGTAAACGCTGCAAATGATGGCTCTGGATTGAAATCTGTTTGGACGATGAATAAGGATGGGGGTAATAGAGAGAAGTTATTTGACAATGCAGAAATGCCAAACTGGCAATGAACCGTAAAATGATAATATAGAAATGGCTGATAATATCTTCGAAATAGGACTGAAAATATGGGTTAATTTTAATCAATCACTTTGTTGATCTGTGTCATTGATTCAGCAGTATGTAAAAGATAAATTAGGAGTAAAACGATTCTTCCAACAAATTAGATATGGCTATGAAAAAAATTAAAGACTTAAGAGATTTGTTTATTGAGCAAGGCAGAGAGTTATTCAATGCTCAGGAACAAGAACTAAATGCACTTGCTAAAATTCGGAAAATTGCCACCTCTCAAGAGTTGAAAGATATTATTAGAGAGCAAATCAAAAAGACTTGGAAACAACAGGAAAGAATAGAAACTGCGTTTAAAAATTTTGAGATAGAACTGGATGGGGAATTGAGCGAGCCATTCGGAGCGCTGATCAACAAAGGAAACCAGTTGATCAATAGAAGTAAAGATGCTGAAATAAAGGATGCAGAAATCATTAATGCTATTCAGCATATCAACCATTTCAAAATAGCCGGCTATACCGCTCTCTCTACATACGCCAATGAAATGGAGGATAAGACTATTTCTCGCTTATTTCTAAGTTCGTTGGAAGAAGAAAAGAAAATTGACAAGAAATTGATAAAATTGGCTATAGATCATATTAGCAAAAAATCACAATCCTCTGTTTAGATTAGGAATATTTTTGGACATTAAAAGCGAATCTGATAGGAGGAATTAAGGTTCTTATGCCTTTCACATATTTGAGTGCATAGTCTCCTGCTATTAGTAGTAACAATCGACTTTATCGATCTCCATATAAATAAAATCATATATATATCAAGTGAAAACAAATAATCAAACAGGTATTTTTACATATAAATTCTCATCAATTAAAATTATAAGCGTATGAAAAGAGTAATGTTATTCTGCTGGATGTTAGTCATAACCGTACTAATGCCGGCATGTCAGGAAGCCAATGAGCAGGTAGCTGAAACCGATGGTTATTCAGGAGCTACTATGAAAAGCAATTCGAATATGAAAGCTACCAGCAATAGTGATTGGTGGCCTAATCAATTGAATTTGAGCATTCTTCGTCAAAACTCCTCTAAGTCAAACCCCATGGGGCAAGACTTTAATTATATCGAAGAATTTAATAGCCTGGATTATCAGGCGTTGAAAAAGGACATTCGTGATGTATTGACAGATTCGCGGGATTGGTGGCCTGCTGATTATGGACATTACGGAGGTTTATTCATCAGGATGGCTTGGCATAGTGCAGGTACCTATCGAAGTGGTGATGGACGAGGAGGTTCTCGCTCGGGACAGCAGCGCTTTGCTCCACTCAATAGTTGGCCGGACAATGCCAACTTAGATAAAGCAAGACGCCTGATATGGCCTATCAAACAAAAATATGGTAACAAAATTTCATGGGCAGATTTGATGATCCTAACGGGTAATGTGGCACTTGAATCGATGGGTTTCAAAACTTTTGGTTTTGCTGGAGGTAGAGAAGATGTTTGGGAACCTGAAATGGATGTCTATTGGGGTGCTGAGCAGAAATGGATGGCAGATGACAAGCGTTATTCAGGAGATCGTGAACTGGAAAATCCATTGGCAGCCGTACAAATGGGGTTGATCTATGTGAATCCTGAAGGACCAAATGGCAACCCTGATCCTTTACTTGCAGCGGAAGATATTCGCCAAACTTTTGGTAGAATGGGAATGAATGATGAAGAGACAGTGGCATTGATTGCCGGAGGACATACCCTTGGGAAAACACACGGAGCAGGTCCAGCCTCTCATGTAGGAGCTGAGCCTGAAGCGGCTAGTATCGAAGCGCAGGGTTTGGGATGGGAGAGTACTTACAAATCTGGCAAAGGAGCAGATGCCATTACTTCCGGTCTGGAGGTCATTTGGACTTCTACACCTGCGAAATGGAGTCATTTGTTCTTTTTCAATTTATTTGAAAACGAATGGGAATTGACCAAAAGTCCAGCCGGAGCACATCAGTGGGTAGCTAACGAACCAAAAATGATGGTTCCAGATGCTTTTGATTCAGAGAAGATGCACAAACCTACCATGCTCACAACCGATCTATCGTTGAGGTTTGATCCTGTTTATGAAAAAATATCAAGAAACTTTTATAAAAACCCTGATACGTTTGATGAGGCTTTCGCTCGCGCTTGGTTCAAGCTGACACATCGGGACATGGGACCTCGTACTACTTATTTAGGATCCGAAGCACCCACAGAGGATTTGATCTGGCAAGATCCTATCCCTGCTGTAGATCATAAACTCATCAATAACAATGATATAGCAAAATTGAAATCGAGCATTTTGAATTCAGGTTTGTCTATCAGTGAAATGGTATCTACTGCATGGGCTTCTGCTTCGACCTATCGAGAATCTGACAGAAGAGGAGGAGCCAATGGGGCAAGAATCCGTTTAGCCCCTCAAAAGGATTGGGAAGTAAACAACCCCGAACAATTGAAAAAAGTCTTGGGCACACTTGCGGAAATCCAAAAGGGCTTCAATACAAATGCCAAGCAAGTATCTATGGCTGACCTGATTGTATTGGCAGGTGCTGCAGGAGTAGAAAAAGCGGCTGCAAATGCTGGTTATGCTGTTAACGTACCATTCACTCCTGGTCGTATGGATGCTACGCAAGAGCAAACAGATGTGGCGTCTATTGCACTCCTTGAACCGATAGCAGATGGTTTCCGCAATTATTTAAAAACACAATACACTATTCCTACGGAAGAGTTGTTGCTAGACAAAGCACAACTGCTCACACTCACTGCCCCAGAAATGACTGTGCTAGTAGGTGGTATGCGAGCGCTCAACACGAACTATGACGGTTCTAAACATGGTGTCTTCTCAACAACCAAGGATGCGCTCACCAATGACTTCTTTGTCAATCTATTGGATATGCGTACGGAGTGGAAGGCGACATCAGATACGAAGGAAGCGTTTGAGGGTAGAGATAGAAAGACGGGCGAAGTCAAATATACAGCCACTCGTGCAGATTTGATCTTTGGATCAAATTCTGAATTGAGAGCCTTGGCAGAAGTTTATGCCAGCGATGATGCGAAAGAAAAAATGGTAAAGGACTTTGTTGCTGCATGGGACAAAGTGATGAAGCTTGATAGATTTGACTTAATCTATCAATAAGCCTGAACCCTATTTATCCATTACAATTGAAAAGCGATTTTTCAGCTAAGAGCCAGTCCTTGTGGACTGGCTTATTTATTTTTAAAGCAGAGCGGAGCTTCAATCATTTGAGGGAGCTGGTGGAGTCAATATATAATGCGCTTATTCATACTGTCAGAATACCTCTAAAAAGCTTACTTTTGGATGCGAATCTGGTAAATGAAGAACGCTGAGTATACTGTGTATAAATGTTGTTAGGTTTCAGTTCTCTCTGGACAGATAAAGATTCATCCTTCTAATTTTCTTTACAACAGAAGTTAATTAAATAAAATAGCTTAATTTGTATTTATGGAATATTGGGAAGAAATAAATCAAAAACTTAAACCTTGGGTTGACAAAGAGCTCAACAAAACGGTAGTTGACTTATTTGCGGGATGTGGCGGATTGTCTTTAGGGTTTGAGGCCAATGGATTTAGAACAATTGGGTATGAAATGGATCAAAATGCATCCAAAACCTATAATACCAATCTGTTAGGACAATGTATTAATGAAAAGCTTACTGTAGATTCAAAATACCCAAAAGCTGATATGGTCATTGGGGGTCCTCCTTGCCAACCTTTCAGCGTTGGTGGGAAGCAGTTAGGTCTTGAAGATTCAAGGGATGGTTTTCCAATATTCCTCTCAGCGATTAAAAAACTAGATCCTGAAGTGCTCCTGTTCGAGAATGTTCGTGGAATGCTATATAAAAACAAATGGTATTTAAAGGAAGTAATTGCCGAACTTGAAAGACTCGGATACCATATTTCTTATTCTTTATTAAATGCTAAGGCATATGAAGTCCCACAAAATAGAGAACGCGTAATAGTAATTGGTTCAAAGAACAAAATAGGATTACCCAAAAAAGTAAATAGAACAATTACAGCTGGGCAAGCTTTAGGAAAGCTCGCATTTCAGTATAATGACGATTCAAAATTCTTGACCGAGTCAATGGATAAATACATTGCTAAATATGAAAAAGCCTCACACTGCATAAACCCCAGAGATTTGTACTTAGATCGTCCAGCAAGAACATTAACTTGTAGAAATTTAGCTGGTTCAACTGGCGACATGCATAGAGTTAGGTTGAATGATAACAGAAGAAGAAGAATTACTGTACGAGAAGCTGCCAGACTTCAGAGTTTTCCTGATTCATTCAAATTTATTGGAACAGAGACTCATCAATATAACCAAATAGGTAATGCAGTTGCGCCAAATTTTGCCTACCACATAGCAAGTCATATTAAAAATCATCTTCTCGGAATAGAATTGAATTCGTATGTAACAACTGAAAACAATCAGTTCACACTTTTTGAAAATGAAGCAATATATCAATCCAGAGTCTAAGACATTTAAACAGAAAACAGTTGATATTCGGAAATTAATTAACGAAACTCTTTACATACTTGAGACTTTTGGAATTCCAGTCATACCTGTCCGAACAATTTTCAAGTTACCCCTGAAATAGGACAATGAGTTCAATAGAAGCACATTTTTCACTAAATACGGCAGGTGAAAAAGTT
>JGI24005J15628_10001707_pt1 | contig 11613 bp, 20 predicted proteins | sample LinPmetageLP40_FD_15628 | JGI IMG/M metagenome (IMG submission 15628) | reverse complement strand
TCACCTGATCCGTTCGTCGGTCTATATGGAGAAAGAAAAAATGAGCCTAAAAATCAGTCTTAGAAATGGCGTCTGGCAAATCGTCGGAAGAGTAGTCACTCTTGGTGGCAATCAAATACGCATCCGTGAAAGCACAGGCTTTACAACTAGACAGAAGGCTCATGCAACTGAGGCTATGGGGCGCGTCTTGAGGGACGCGCTCGATGGCACATTGGACAAAGGTAAGTCTGTTGGAAACATGACAGTCGATGAGGCTGTTAAGATTTACCTCAATCGTCCGAACCCTGCTGGCACCACAGACCAAGGCGTCTTGCATCGTTTCGCAAAATGCCATGGGTCTTTGAAGCTGACCAGTCTGCAAGTCGCAGACGTCATGCTTTATGTGAATGGTCGGGGTAACAAAGCATCAACTGTTTGTCGGGAACTAAACTCTATCAAGGCCATGTTTGAATATGGCAGGGATCAGGGGCTGGATATCCCGACACTCAGNTTGAAGAAGCCTAGTGTTGACGACAGTCGTTGTCGGTGGCTGTACGAAAGTGAGCGCGATGAGTTCATTAATGCGTGTGAGCCAGAAATAAAAGAGATGGTCACGTTCCTGTTCTTTACGGGTGCTAGACTTGGCGAGATGTTCAAGCTGAAGTGGCGAGACGTGGTAGATAATAAAGCAATGCTCAGTTCACGCAAGGGGGTTAGTCGGGCGCTCAGAACAAGAGCAGTCCCATTAACGCAGAACGTTATTGACGCCATCGGAACGCGTGGAGCGCATAATAAAAATGTCTTCACGACGAGCGACAACATGATGTGGCGTAAGGATCAATTATATCCTTACTTCTATAGGGCCACTGGGGCGGTTGGTATAACTGACTTCCGTCCACATGATTGTCGCCACACCTTTGCATCGCACTTGGTGCAGAAGGGTGCATCGCTAAGAGCGGTGGCTGATTTACTTGGCCACACCTCACTGTCAATGGTTATGAGATACGCACATCTAGCGCCCTCACATCTTGAGGATACGATAGAACTGTTACGTGCGTAGTTGTGTAAGTTGTTAGTAGGTGTCTGAAGATATCATTTTGGCACATGCCTGACACACGCATTCTTAGAAAGGGAGTTTTGATGAACCAAGTTTTAGCCATAAGACCAAGCCTAGTGGCAGAGACGAAGGGATTCGAACCCTCGAAACGCGTTAACGTTTACTCCCTTAGCAGGGGCAAAACAGACACACAACCCATCTCTTGCGACACCTTTTTAACCCGTTTGGATTCAAAGGTTTGCAACTATTTGACACCTCTAAACACAACAAGGTGTGTCTGGACACACGTCAGACACACTAAGTTGTGGTCAAAATGAAACAAACAGGGTTCTTTACACAAAGAAAAGACACCTGTAGTGTAAACAGTACAAGGAGAAGCTGTGATGAGTAGTGTTGTGAAAGTTAACTTTGAAGTTCAAGCGAAAGAAGAAGACATTCTAGGTCTGTCGAAAAGTGTGGATGATATTATCAACCACGTTCAACAGCACATTGATAATGCAAAATCCCCCTATGAAAAAACAAATCTGGAAGACTTGAACGACATGCTTGTCGATATCAAAATTGATCTGGATGAAATGAAGGAAGAGCAAGATGGAAGAGAATAAACAAGAAAGTAATTTGGTACAAGTTGGAGCAGTCTGCCTCGTCAAAGGCGAGGAAGACGGACAGTTCACTGGCGTTGAACTTTTATTTACAGATCAGGTATTGAACAGACAAGGTGCCGCAATGGTGATCGACAACATCAGGGGTGCTTTGAACTCCAGTGTGTGGGTCGCGTCTACTTTGCTAAGAGCGCCAGCGGAGGAAAATAATGCACAGACTGACGAAGAAGCAGATACACCGAGCGATACTGACGATGCGGTTTCTGGAAAGAAAAGAAAAAAAGTCGCCAGCAAAGCTAATTGAAATCAGTGACGACACGGGGATACCTGTGTCGTCTTTATCTTCAACGTTCAAAACGCTGACGCACATCAAGGTTATCAACAAAGTGTCTGATGGTTTTGAGATAGGGGAACACGCCCACAAGTATATGCTAAAATGGTTAGGAGCCGCCTATGAATTGGACAGTTGAGCAAGAGAAGATAATCTCAAGCATCAAACGCACCGCAAACATTATCACTTTGGATGCTAAACGACACAACAACAACACGATACTACAACGTGCAGAGAGTATCGAAGTATTGGCTGATCTACTAAGAAATAAGAGTTAGCCGTTTACATAAAAGTCTACACCCCAAAGCATAGCGGCACTTCCAAGTGCAAAGACGATAAGTCCTGCGGCGATTGACAGACTGTAAAAAAGTTTGTCACGCGCTTCAGCCTTTTCCTCAAGCAACTTTCTCTGTCTTGTTCGGGCATTCGCCTGCTCTTGAACAACCAAGTCCCACATTCCATTAGGGCCATATAGTCTACAAGCACTGCGGAGTTCTTCCATCGCTTGCTTGTGCGCCATCTTTGCTTGGGCGATAGCGAACCCCTCTTCTTCCGAAGACGTAAGTCTGCCGAGCGGCCCCTTGTGCTTCCCAGTCTCAGCCAAGTTGATGTCGGCTTCTAACTTCGCAAGTCTGCCGAAGCTAGGCATAAGACTGTTGATATCTTTGCCAGCTTTTACGGCGGCAGAAATTCCACCCGCAATTTTTGTTACAGCCCCCGCAAGGGCCAAGACTTCTATCATTTAGACACCTCTTTGGTGCGCTCAGACCCCCATTAGGTGATGCGCAAAGCTGTCTGCTTCTGGTATTTGTGATGTGACTGAGTTCATAACGCCCTGCTGGGGCGCTGATAGGTTGTCTACGAATTGTCCGTCGCCCTTGATGTACTCAGTCGAATAAGATGGGAAACGTGTTTCAGAGAACCAGTTGTTAAATGGTCGAGCCTCGCCCGATTCAAGCTGTGCTTTGAAATACATAGCCTTCTCAACCATCTTTTGTTGCGGCGTCATGGCTGACACAAATTCGTCAGACGCCTGTAGTATCTTCTTGTTCTGTACTGTCTCAACTTGATTGACAATATTTCTGTCTATCTTCTTTGGTTTATTGGCAGGCGCACCCCCCAAGGGTGCGGACTGCGCTGTCATTTCAGCAGACGCGTCTGCGTTCGGGCTGTCTTTACCAACATCGCCAGCGTCAGCTAACTTCACTGCCTCGCGTAGCTTTGGAGGAGTTGCTTTGTCTTGGCCAAGTAGCGACATCGCTTTCTTTCTATGGCCACCCATTTGTTCCGTCACTTTTTCGTACACTGTGCCAGACGCACCGCCAGACTTCGCGTCTTTGGCAGAGTACATTCCAGGCGCACCAGCGTTTACGATGGAATACATATCGAGAATGCCCATCCCCTCTTCCAATCCGTTAGACCGAAAGTAGTTAACGATAGCTCCTCCAGAACCAAGCTGACTGTTTAATGCTGTCTCTGCTGTTGAGAAGTCTACGCCAAACTGTTGGGCTTGCGGTTCTCCAAACTGTATCAGACCCTTATGCGTACCCCACTTGGTAGTTGGCCCCGTCTTGGTTGGGCTGAAAGTGCCAGCGGTTTCATAAGATATGATTGTTGCAAGATCGACTGGATCAACACCCAGTTCGGCGGCGGCGGCAAGTATGCCACTCGACAAGGCAGACTGATTTATACTTGAGGAGAATGTCATTTTTATTTCTTCCAGCTTATTCTTTTTTTGCTCGTCTTCTTCTTTGCATTCGAGTTGCACTGAGCCTTTGTTGGGCGACACGCAGGGTAAGGACGCCCACTTGCTGTACGCTTCTTTCGACCACAAGGCTTTCCCGTCTTGCAGTCTACCCATCCCGTCCCACCATTGCGGCTGAACCATTGCTTTAAATTGTCGGTCATGCCTTTTTACTTTTGTTTCCCCAGTTCTTAGCCCCGACCTTTCGACAGCGAACGAGCGCTCCGCTCCCATAAGCACTAGGCCAAGTGCCACCATTCCGAGTGTAACGGGCTTTAACTTTAGAGTAACAAGCATCTCTTTTGGCTGTCTTTTTTTTCTTCGCTGCCATCAACGACGTCCCATTTTAGCTGCCATCATCTGACGCTGCATGGCGAATTTTCTTTTCTGGGCTGGGTTCATACGAGCAAACGCCATTTGTGCTTGCTTACGCTGGGCCATGTTTGGCCCTTTCATTCCCTTGTTCATTCCTCTGTTCATTTGAAACTACCTTTCTTAACACCGACGACGCAGGGACAGTTGGCATGGTTCATGTTGGCAGACCGCGTCTTGTTACCAACGTTGATTACTTTACGCGTCTTCATCGTCTCATCGACTTCTTACGGCCCATGTAGACAGGGCTTTTTGAAAGAGACGTTCCGAAGTTTGACGCAACATTAGACGCAGACTGGTAGGGATTACCTCCAGATACAGGTCTGTTTCTTGACGACATAGAAGACGTACCGAATACTGTTCCTCTATCTTTTCTTACTCGTGACATTAGAATACCTCCTGTTTTCAGAAGGATTATGCCATGAAGCCTTACGTCTGGTCGTCCTTGGTGTAACCGTTAAGAACAAGATAACATCTGTATAACTTTAAAAGATCATCAAGCCTTATAAGACACAGACTTTCGCCCGTCTTCATCTGGTTCTTTCTGTTGATAACTACTGGCATACACATCGAGTTGGTCTTGCTGATGTTGCCTTCTGCTTGACGCATTGCGTCGTGAAAGTTCAAACGTTCTACACGCTTGGCTTCTACAAACAGTGCTGGTGTGCCAATTAAGTCTGCTGTCCCATACATATTGACGTTGCCGCCACCACTCAGTGGTGCGCGGGAACAGTTGAGACCTGTCTTATCATTAAAGTATGCGGCCAGTTCGCGCTCATACTTATCGCCTTTAACTTTTTGTCTGCTCATTCAGTGTACCCCATCGTTTTTCTACATTTATTGCAGAAGTACCAGAAGCGTGGTCGCTCCTCCTCCTCACCGCATGTCATACACGGTCGCTTCCACATTTTTGATGGATCAATCTTTGTACGAACCTGATACTTGGCTCCGTCAAAATCTTGTAAGTCTTCCCGAACGAGAATGCGTTTGAGTGTATCGACGCAACAGCCTAGTCTCTTTGCCATGTCGATGTAAGTTTCTGTGTCGTGATTTTCCTTGAGCCATAACAGGTTTGCGTCTGTGACGCGCACCATCTTCGGCATTTACTCTCCTTATTTATAATTTGACGTAGCTGTATAACATATTAAACACAACTTCAATATCTTTTAGGTGCTAAAGGTGTTGACTTTATCGCCAACAATGATAAGATCGTCGCGAAGACGTTAGGCCGAGAGCCTCCAGAGAGGCTCGCGGTCGTTAGAACGTAAGAGGTTAACAACGTTAACACGCCTAGACGATCTTACTTTTGAGATTATTTAATGAAAACAACGGACAGTAAAGAAGACAATAGAAAAAAATACCCACGTCTTGCGATGTGGGTAGATGAAGTTCGTAAGCATTTTCCAAACTCTAAGGTAGTGGCAATACGTCCGCGATCTCAAGCCAGTCACGAACAAGACGTACTGGACGATGTAATTTATCCGCAATAGCTTCGGGAGCGTAGCCCTCCAATGCCATATCCTTACACCTCTGCTTCGTCGATTTGCTCGACACCACAATCTTCTCGTCGGTTAGATTATGCGCCGCATAACCGATCCACTGGACGCGGTCATGCAAGTCTGTCCACTCGCGCACCTTACCGTATCGAACCTCCATCACCATATACAGACGATAGTGCGGGGGCAGCTTGCTTTCTAGGAGAGGCCAGACGGGAGTGTCGTAGTTCGCATCATAAAGCCCAGCGTTTTGCTTGGCAGTTTCTTCATCTTTAAAGACTTGAGCTACCCTGATCTGCGTCTCCAACACCGTTAGCTGGTTGGTTGACCCCGCTTCTCTACCCATTCCGCCCTCGGTAGGCTTGTTTGAGTGATGAATCATTATGACTGCAAGGCCAGAGTTGCGCAAAGTCACAGCCAATTTGTTGATTTTTGCCCACTCGTCTGCCGAATTTTCAGCCAGCCCTGGATAAGCAGAACGGATTGTATCTATCACGATCACGTCTGGCCCTGCAAATTTGATCCATTCCTGTAGCTCTAACAGACCTTCTCGTTGGTGAAGATCAATCTCTTTACCCTCAATGAACGGCGTCCAGATGTTCAAGCGATCCTGTGTATCGCCGTGCATCTGTCTCATTTCCATCAAACGTCTGGCAATCGTGGCCATACCCATCTCGAAGTCTAGGTAAAGAACCCTTGCTGGTCTGCCTACCTCGAAGGGGCCAAAGTATTTTCTTCCAGCGCACAGTGCTGATGCTGCGTGTTGGACGAACAGTGACTTACCATGTCCGCTATAGCCAAAGACTTGGACGATAGTATTTGATGGCAGCCACGGCTCGATGAGATAAGACTTTGCGTCTGCCTCTTCCAGAAGTTGCTCCGCATCGCGCATCTGAATGAGCTTACGGTCTTTCTTTATCTCAGGTTCTGGGATGAGATTTTTACTATAGATATACTCACCGTGTATATCAAAACGTTCTGGGTGATTACGTTTCTCCGAACTCTCCATGGATTGAACAGTCGCTTCGAACTCGTTCTCATCCAATACGTCTTCAAAGAACTCATTCATAAAAGCGTAACCACGCACCCGTAGCTCTGGGCCATAGAAACCTTCGAGGATACTCTCGCTGATGTACCGCATCACACGCTCGTTGCGTCCGTTGCTCATACCAGATGGTAGCTTCTTTGTGGTAGGGAAGTTATCGACTACATACTTGGCAGTCCTATCCCACTCACTCAGAAGTTCGCTAGGATCAATGGGGTCTATCCCAGACAGGTCTAGCTTGCCAAATGTAAACTCAGCAGTCAGTCTTTCCTCACCCAGCTTGGGCTTCCAATCATTCCAAACTGGCATTTCGTCTAAATCTAGGTAGGCTGGGATCGCCCAGCTATAGTTTGTACTCGGTGGTAACAAAGCATATGATCCATCACCCCTAAAATCTAACCCGTTTATGCACGGCCAATCGGCACCTCGGCTGTTAACACCAGCACGAGGGCCGCGTCTTACTCCATCACGAGGGTGAAGAAAGTAAAGATGCAATCCCCGCTTCGTCTTTACACGAATAGGTGACTGCATCCCTGCCGTCTGTGACGCTTCTATGGCTTCGTCATTGTCACAATCGACAACAACTATTCCACTGACTTCTCCTGTAATAACCGCGATGTCATTGTCTGGCCACTTCGTCCACCAGCCTATAACTTCTTCTTCTGTTGGGAGCCTTGTTTGAAATTCTGCCCATTTAATTGCGGGTCTCTTGTCCCCCTTTATCGGAATGACTGCCCATCCTCGATCTAAATACTCAAGTGCTGCGTCCAGTTTTGTCTTGGTCATCGTCTACCTCGTTAAAGTAATTGTCTATGTCTAGGTCAGGGTTGGCAGATTTCAGTTTTTCCAAGACAGATGATGAAACATAGTTACGACGTACCCATCCGTATGGGGCTGTCCGCACTACATCACATAGCTTTGCCACTTCTGATGCACCTCCAAGGTCATCAATTAGTGACGCAATATCTAGTCTCGTTGTCACTTTCTCTACTCCATATAGTTGACACCCTGTATCGTATACACTACACCTTGTGATATGACAAGACGTCAAACGATATGAAAGCTGACGTCAATCTAAGGAGAGAATATGATTGAAAGCGATGAATGGGGTGCCTTTGACATTGGCAAAAAGACACCTTCAAGTGAAAAGCGAGGCTCTAATTTAGAAGAACTCGCAGCCAAACACCTAAAAACAACAAGCGATCTCGAAGCACTAACTGTGCTATTGGGCCAGCTTGAGACTGAAATAGCGCACGTCTTTCCCGAAGAAGCTGGGGAACGGGCAATGTCTACTGACACATTTGAAATAGTATTGAACCGCTCCGAACGCTGGCAGTGGGACAAGAAGGCTTTGGAAGACCTTTATACGCAAGACGATCTGCCTGACTTTATCAAGCGGTCGATGTCTGTGGATAAAAGAAAGTTTCAAAAGCTACCCACAAGTGAGCAAGAACGTTTGAAGTTTGCGCTCACCAGAACCCTCGACAAGCCGAAGATAAAGGTAATCCCACATGTTTAAATTCCCATCTACCTCGTCCATTCAAAAGGACGGGCCAACAAAAGTTTTGCTGTACGCACACCATGGCTATGGCAAGACTTATCAGTGCCGCTATTATGAAAAGCGTTTTGGCAAAGGTCTTATTATATCTGGTGAGGCTGGACTAAAGTCTGTTGAAGACGTTGATATTGATTACGTTCCCTTTACATCTTGGGATGGCAACCACGATCCAGAAGACGGACATTATTCCTATCGTGGTGTTTGTAAGATGATCGACAAAGCCATTAAGTCTGGCGACTGGCCGTACAAATGGATTGCTATCGACAGCTTGACTGAGTTGTCCGAGCGTTTGCTTGAGCATCTTGAAGTCGAACACAAGCACAACTCTAACGGCTTTCAAATATGGGGCGACTACAGCCGCATGATGATTGGTACGTTAAAGTGGATAAGAGACTTGGACATGCACGTCTATGTTACTTGTCTTGCTGGCGAAGAAAAAGATGCCAACGACGTGACCCAATACTGGCCCTTTGTAAAAGGTGCTAAAGTGAGTAAACAAATCCCCGCATTATTCGATCATGTCTTGTGTGGTGTTCGCACCACAGAGAAAACAGATGCGGGTCTTCCGAAAGTTACAAGATACATTGTGACTGATGAAGCCAGTGGATGGCACGGCAAAGTTCGTGACCCCCGCCAACGTCTAAAACCCTATGAAAAAACTGACGACGTTACCGAACTACTTGCTCGTATGTCTATGCCAGACGCCGAGTGGGACAAATATAATTCAGCTCAATCTGTCAAAAAAAAGGAGATGAAAAATGAGCAGTAAAACTTGGAATGGCTTTGGAAGCCTAGACTTATCAAAGGTAGAACAACAAGAAGGTAGAGGCTCTAGTCGTTTGGCGCAGGGCGAATATACAGTCAAGTGTACGTCTGCCGCGATGGAAACATTTGGTGCAAAGGAAAACAAGCGTGTTGTTGCAGACTTCGTAGACGAGGCTGGCTCTGGTGACATTCGCTTTAACTTTAATTTGCATCACACCAATCCTCAAACGTCAGAGATTGGTATGCGTCAGTTAAAAACATTTCTTATTTCTGGCGGCCACCCAACACCTGATTCACCAGATGATGTTACGTCTTTAGTTGGTCTTGCCTGCAAAGTTTATGTTGGCATGGGTAAGCCATGGACGGATACAAACAACCAGACACGCCAGCAAACGGAGATCAAGAGCTTCTCGCCTCTCAGTGAAGCTAAGTCGAACTCTAAGCCATCCACCAAGTTGGACGATGAGATCCCGTTTTAGGCGCAACTTGGGGGGGGGGGTTCCACCTCCCCCTCTTTTTTGAGGTATGGTATGGAAGTTAAAAATGCAGAGCAACTCATCTTCGCGATTGATCAAGGATACGAAGATGAAAAAAGAGAAGAGAAGGCGCGAGAGTATATTGGAGCGTCAATTATCGGACACGCTTGTGATGCCGCTATCGCTCTCAACTTGCGTGGATTTCCAAACGTTGAGCCAAACCCTCGCCTCAAGCGTATTTTCCAACTGGGCCACATCCTTGAAGACGAAGTAGTAAAAGACCTAAAGAAAAAAGCAGACGTTCGCGTCTGGGAAGTGGACGGTCTAACCAACAGACAGCATACTTATGACGCGTGGGGTGGGCATATCGTCTGCCACATGGATGGACACATCGAACTCGACGATGGTGTGCTGCGTGTCTTAGAAATTAAATCGATGAACGATGCCAGCTTTAATAAGTTTAAGAAGCATGGCGTTAAGTCTTCGCACCCGCAATACTTTGGCCAAGTACAAATGATGATGGGAATGTCAGACATACCCTCGTCGGTACTGGTGGCTATTAACAAGAACAACTGCGAGTACCACGTTGAAATTGTTGAGTATGATGAGTTTGAATTTGCTCACATCAAAGATAGAATAGAACGAGCGATACTCGGTAAAGCCAGAAAGATAAGTAAAGATGTAACAGACTGGCGATGCCGTGGATGTTTTAAAAGAGGCGTGTGCTGGGACGGTGTGGATGTACCAGTGAGATGTGGCACATGTACGTTTGCGTCTGCGCATCCAAGCGGTGCGTGGCATTGCGATAAGCACGACAGAGAAGCAAACAAACCATGCGATGATTACAAAATGTATGAACCGCTACCGAAGGAATAACCATGGACTGGGGTAAGAACATAATGATGTGGCAAGAGTTTAATGATCTTAGACTTGACTGCCTTAAAGCTGCAAGCACAGCGAAGAATGAAATCATTAGCATAACCGAACGCCTTGAGGTGTTAGCTGAGAACGAGCCAGACGAACAGACGATTAAAGCCAGACATAAAAGAAGAAGTCTTAGAGAAGACGTCGCGGATTATGAGCATGACGCACGGGTATTCGAGTACAAAATAAAGCACATAGAAATGGTGATAGCACATGAATCGATCTGAATGTTTAGACAAAGCGAAGTCTTTAATTAATGGGGATCGCGCCAAAGATTATGGCGATGCTTTCGACAACCACGAAAGGATCGCTGATGGCTGGAACCTTATTATCAAGGGGGCCATGAAGACACACGGGTATATCACCCCTCGACATGTAACCTTAATGATGGACTGGTTGAAGACAGCCAGACTTTTAAACAACTTAGATAGNGAAGATGGNTGGCTCGATAAGTGTGGTTACAGCGCTATAGGTATGGAATTTTGTGACAAAGAAAAAGAAATAGAAGACAGTCTTAGATCATTTTTAGGAAATAAAAAGTCACGATAGCCAAGTATGTATCTTGGTAGTCTGATCTATTCTATCTTCTATGCCGTGATATCCACCGTTAACCCGTTTGGTAATCTTGCGAATGACCTCTTCGTCCACCCCAGTGTCTGCGATCTTGTACAACCCGTTAGTGTGGAAGAACCACATGGCTGTCTCGAAAGCATAGTCCTCTTCGAGCAAAGATGGGTCTTGGAGAACCTGAGGTAGCCCCATATCAGATGCAAACTTTCGGGTGTTTTCATATCCTGTTAATTGTAAAAATCCGCGACCGATCCATTTGTGACCTTCGCCTTCTTTATTCCCCATACGGCCCGAATAGACTTTGTCTGCAAGTGCTTTTGGGTTTCGCTCATATGGCTTTGCACTTTCCTCACTAGGGAAACGACGTGGCCAGACGCGCATCATAGCCTCAACAGAATAGTTTAGATTTTCGCGGGTAAGTTTAAAGCCACCGCTTTCGTGGGACGCCTGNCCCATTAGGTGAGCGCCGCGTTCGGGNGATANCTCGTAGTGTTTAGCAATAGCTTTGGCGGTATTGGGGCCGAATGAACCATCAGCGCCTACGCCAATCTTATCTTGGAGCTTGCGCATTGCGTTACTCATCGTCTCTTCCCTTCGTTATATAATCTGAAGCAGTTAACTATGGTGTTTAAACTCACCATAAAAAGTAAGAATGCTTGCCAAGTTTCCATTACTTCTTGCCACCAAAGAACTT
>JGI24005J15628_10001701_pt1 | contig 11639 bp, 7 predicted proteins | sample LinPmetageLP40_FD_15628 | JGI IMG/M metagenome (IMG submission 15628) | reverse complement strand
TATCATTTATATAAATTATACAAATCATTAAGTTATAAAAAAGTAAAAGTTATTTAATAAAAATATCACTATTAAATTTTTGTTTAAGTTTTGAATCCATTTTTATTTTTTTAAATGTTTTATTAAGACGTTCATAATCAATTAAAGGCAATATNGGNTCACATTGCCAAAAATATCTTTTATAGTAAGTATCTATACTATAATTATCAGGATAATAATCACCTATATCAGANTTNGANGTCATNAGNTTTCTATATTGTGNTGGNACAAGATTACTACTNGTTTTNGGAAATATAGATAATAATTGAACNATTGGCGAATATGGTTTAGACTCCTTAAATTTAATNTCATTTAAATGTGTTTCTTTCATTACACTTAATATATCCATTATAGAAGGACAATGTCTATAATTATATTTCCATTTCCAACATTTACATCCTTTAAAATAATACTCAAACGTCCATTTTAAACCAGTAATATAATTTAAACAACAGTGTTTAAGATCATCTTCGTCATATACATTAAGTGCTTTGTTGTAAAACCTATATTTCCAATTTTTAGTGCCTATATCTATATAGTGTTCGCAATCTTGATTTAAAATAGGATAATTATTTAATAAATCTACTTTCTTATCATATTCATTATCGTGTTGTCTATTAAATCTAAATTTTTTTCTTTTTTTAGACATTTTTAGAAGTAAATCTGATTCATAATTTTTTAGTTCATTAAAATAAGTTTTCACAAAATTCCAATTGATTGTTTTTTTCTTAGAATTAACTAGATTTTGTTCATAAATAACATATAATTCAACATATTTTTCTAGTAAAAATGTTAATCCATCATGACGCAAATCAAATGCTAATAAATGTGGTAAAAAATCATTTCCAACTAAAAAACTTATAAATATATAATCATCTAGTAAATTATTCAATTTATCCATATCAAATAATAAAGTTGGATCATTAACTAATATCTTTTCTTGGATGTCTTTTATTATATAATATTTTAAATTATCTATATCTAAATACAAAAATGAATCCATAAGTGCTTTTCCAAATTGTAATGCCTCGCGCAATAAATATATATTATTTTTGTGCGAGACAAAAGATAATATAATTAAATCGGCATCTAAACCATAAATTATTATATTACCATCTAACTCATTTTTTTTTATATAATCTAAAATTTTATGTTCTCCTTCACCTGGATTATATGAATCGCTAAAATATACTTTAATATTTTCATATAATTTATTATTCTTAATTTCGTTTTTAATTTTTACAGATAATTTATCCATAAATTCTGTTCCAGGTGATATAGCATTAGTATTCCAATTAAATGTATTTATATCTTTATTTTCCTCCGCTTTTATTTTATCTATTTTGGTTTTTTCATACACAGTTTTATATCTTCTAAGTCTTTGTTGATTCATTTTAGCACAAGGGGCAACACCATCAATAGCAATATATAATAATTGTGGGTTAACCATTAATACTAATTTTTGTATATAATTTAAAACTTCATGAATCATTTTGCTTTCAACAATAGATTTATTAAAATTATTTACACTATATTCTTCTAAAATTTTACGACAACATGGATGTATAGCACAATTTAAGTCTAAAAATAGATTATTTATATTATTATCTAAATTTTTTTTTATAATATTGGGATACTTTTCAGATATAATTTTAAAATATAACGGAATTCCCATCTTAAATTAATAAAGGTGTATAACTTTAAGTTATTTAAATTTATAATTCTATAATAAGAAAATTTAATTATAAACAAATGATATTATATTTAAAAATTATTGATTATATTTTAAAAAATATATAATTATATTTTTAAATTGTTAATAAAAATTATAGTAACATATAGTTAAAGAGTGTTAATAGTGTCCTCTTGTGTTTGTTCGTTATTAGTAAAAGATGGAATTCCAATCATATAATCTTCATTTTTATTATCTTTATCTTGATATTTATATTCATCGTCAATATCAAAATCAAATTCAATATCATTATTTGAAATTTCATTCATTGGTGGGAAATTGGAGAATTTTTTAAGATATGCTATTTGTGTCATTTGATATTTTTCTATTATATCTACTTTAGATTTATCAAAATCTCTTTCAGTAACTAAAACAATATCATTTAAATTAACATATACCCTACGCATCATTTTTCCTCGGATAACACCAATTTTAGATTGTTTATCCCAATTTAGAATTTCATTAGTTTTTTCATCAATTTTAGGAATATAATAATCTAAATTTACTCTGCCGCTACCTAATATTTTTGTTACATAAGCAAAATATTGATTTACATCTGGTAAAACAGTCTTATCTGTTGTTGTATTTTTTGCTCTACGATGTTTTTTTCCTCCTTTTCCTTTTGAAGACATATTAATTTAGATTATAGTATAGTTTTTAAATAATTTTTATAATCTTTATAATTAAATATGGATAAACTAAATTCAATAATATTTATTCAATTAAGATTTAAATTTTTATATAAACTGAAGTTAAAAAAAAAAGATTTACATAATGATATTTTTAATCATATCATAAAATTATCTTATAGAAATGAAAATAATAGAAAATTAAAAATTATATCAAATTATACATATAATATTTTGAATAATGAATTGTCTAAAATTTTTGAAAAATTTAATATAATTTCTATAAAAATAAACTCAGTTCATTGTATTATTCAATTAAATAATATTAAAAATGAATTGAAAAAATTGGTTTTTAAGATAGGAACTAAATCATTCAATGATATTATTTATTTTTATTTTAAAGTAAATAATATAGTAAAAAATAAATTAAAAGAAGAATTTGTGTTTATAAATGATTACTTTAAACCTACCAAATTAATAGTTTATAATAAACAAATGAAATCTTCAGAATTATATGAATATGATATGGATATTATAGATGACGAAACTATAATTCAATATGTTAAATTAAAAAAAAAAAATATTACTTTATTTGAACATATTAATGGGTGTAACATTTATTTAAAAATAAATGAAGAAATTATTATTATTACTGGTTATTTTATTAAAGATTCTTTAAATATATTAAGAAATACAAGTGTTTTAAAAGAAAAATATCATGATATATTTAAAAAAATAAATAATATAAATATTGATACTAATTTTAAAAATAATTATATAGAACAATTGTCTATACGTGATTATTTTATATATTCAAGTTCACAAATAATAGAAAATATTCAAAAAGATTATTTTAAAATAATAAACTATTACAAAAATAATATTTCATATATCGTAAAAGATTTTTTAAATAAAAATATAAAAGAACAATTAGAAACAATAGTTTTATTATTATTAATAGATAATAATAAAATACAATATATAGCTTATTTACTTTATGATTTAATTAATAATGATTCATATTTATTAAAATCGCAATATTTATCTGAACAAATTTACAATAATTTACATTGGACTTTACAAAAAAATTTTAAGAATAATTTAAATAATATTGAAGATAAACTAAAAGATTATAATTTTAATGTTGAAGAAATTTCATATGAAAAAAGAATTTATTTAATGAAATGTAATGATTATGTAAAACAAAAAGCTATTGAAAAATATAAAGAAGTTACTAATAAATCAAATGATAATGCTTCTAAATCACAACAATATCTAGATTCTATACTTAAAATTCCATTTAATATTTATAAGAAAGAACAAATATTAGATTTAAAAAATCACTATGAATTAAAAATAATTAATATTGTTTCGCAAGTTAATAACTATATAAATGAAAATAATATTAATTTTCCATTACTAAATAATACAAAATCATATTTATATATTGATATGGTTGATATTTTAAATAAATTAAAAGAATTTAATAATTTAAATAATAATATACTTGATACATATATTAAAAAAAATAAAAATAAAGATATAAATACAATAATAGAAACAATAAATAAAGATCAGTCTATAATTAAATATAAATCAAAAGGCACTAAAAAAGAATTATTAAAGACATTTAATCAATTTTTCACAAATAAAAAAATAACTAATACTCTTAAAAATAAATATTACAATATTATCAATATAAAATCAAATCCATTAAATTTAAAAATAAATATATTATTAAATGATTGGAATAATTTTATATATAATCGTAAAAAATATATTGAGAATATAGATACTATTTTAAATAAAGCTATTTATAGTCAAAATGAAGCAAAAAATGAAATAAAAAGAATTATCGGTCAGTGGATTAATGGTAAAATGACTGGTTATTGTTTAGGATTTGAAGGTCCGCCTGGTATAGGAAAAACATCTTTAGCAAAAAAAGGAATTGCGAAATGTTTAGTTGATGAAAATGGAAATTCGCGTCCTTTTTCATTTATAGCATTAGGTGGATCTAGCAATGGTTCATTGTTAGAAGGTCATAATTATACATATGTTGGTTCAAATTACGGTAAAATAATAGATATATTAATACAAACAAAATGTATGAATCCTATAATATATATCGATGAATTAGATAAAATAAGTAATACTGAAAATGGAAAAGAGATTATAGGTATTTTAACACACTTAACAGACTTCAGTCAAAATGATCATTTTAATGATAAATATTTTTCAGGTATAGATTTTGATTTATCTAAAGTGTTATTTATATTTTCATATAATGATTACAATAAATTAGATCCAATATTAGCAGATAGAATTCATAGAATTAAATTTAATTATTTACAAAAACATGAAAAAATACATATTATGATTAATTATATTATACCAGAATTACTTAATAATATAGGTTATTCAAAAGAAAATATATTATTTGATGGTGATGTTATAGCTTATATTATAGATAATTATACATATGAAGCAGGGGTTCGAAAAATAAAAGAAAAAATATTTGAGATTATAAGAGAAATTAATTTAGATGCTATAATAAATAATAATTTTAGTACTAAAATAATTGTAAATTTAGATTATGTTAAAAAAATATTTTCTAATAAACCTCAAATATCTCATAAAAAAATAAACAATGAAAATTTAGTTGGTGTTGTTAATGGATTATACGCAACAGCATTAGGAATAGGTGGTATTATAACTATTCAAGTAACAAAATCATTTAATGATAAAAAATTAGATTTTACTATTACAGGTCAGCAAGGCGATGTTATGAAAGAAAGTATATATTGTTCAAAAACAGTTGCTTGGAATATTATACCAGATAATATTAAAGATAATATAAATTCAGAAAAATCATTTGGAATACACTTACATTGTCCGGAAGCAGCTACACCTAAAGATGGTCCCTCCGCTGGAGGAGCATTAACATTAGCTATATTATCTTTGTTAACAAATTTAAAAGTAAAAAAAGATATAGGTTTAACCGGCGAGATAGATTTAAAAGGCAATATTACTAAAATAGGAGGATTAGATTTAAAAATAGAAGGTGGTAAAAAGGCAGGATTAAAAACTATTTTAATACCATTAGAAAATAAATTAGATTATCACATAATAAAAAAAGAAAATCCTCAAATCTTGAATAATATTGATATTATTTTAGTTTCTTCAATTAAAGAAATTGTTACATTATGTTTAGAAGAAAATAATATTGATTTTAACTTATAAATTTTTTAGAGATTTATAAATATCTATATCATTATGATTAATATTATTTAATTTATGATCACTGTTTTTTGTTTCATTATCACATACATAAGATACTAATTTTTTATTTTCATTATCATCATTAAAATAATCATAGGTTTGTTTTAATATTTTATTATTATTACCTTTAGTTGTTATTGTTAAAACATTTGATTTTTTACTTATTAAATTAATTGTAGTATCTTCTTTTTCAATATTTCCTAAAGCACTAACAGTTATATTATAAGTTGTTTGAGGTTTTAGATTGTTTATTTCTTTTTGTAAAATTTGGTTTTCTTTATCTTGTAAGTTTATTATTCTTATACCACTGCCCCCTAAACCTAATTCTTCAATTTCTATAATATAAGTTTTAATTTTACAAGATTCACTAATAGGTTTACGCCATTCTAATAAAATTATAGGTATACTTCTTTGATTTATTATTTTTTCATCAGATATTCCTCTTATTAGAGGTGCGTTAGGAGGGTTTTGTCCAAATACCTTAGCACTCCAAGGACAATATAAATTTCTTTCAACTTCTCCAAATAAAGCATCATTTTTATCTCTACATTCTAAACATCTTTTTTGACAATCAATTATACTACAATTATTTTCTTCTTTTATACATTGGTCTGAACATACTGTGTTATCTTTAAATAATGTATCATCATTTTTTTGTGTAATATCAAAATTACATTTTTTATTAACATTATATTTATTTTTACTACAAATATAATGACTACATATAATTTTATTGTCTTTTAAAACCTCACTGTTTAGAGGTCTAGACCAAGCTAATAAATTTCCAATTTTACCATCAAATGGACCGATTGTAAGATCATCAACTATTAAATTAATAGATGATTTATAAGAATCATCTAAAATCTCATCTTTTTTTATTTTAATTATTATATTATTATTTAAATTTATATCAATCTTATCATTATTTATTGTTATAAATAACCAAAATTTATATTGTTCATTTTCACTTTCAATTGGTATTTCTTTATTATATTCTTTTAAAAAAGAATAATAAATATCTTCAACATTTTTTTTTTCTTCGCAGCTCACTCCCCCTTCGAAGGTTTCCAACATAGATATTATTGAATTTTTACACTCCGATTCTAATTTTTTTCCCTCCCCCATAATTCTTAGATTTCCTATATTAGTAATTGTTAATTTTAATTGATAATAAATGCTTGGATGATTATCATTTAGATGTAAATCTAAAGTCATAATATTAGACCTTTCTTTTTTTGATACTATATAAACTCCAAATGATTTTATTTGTTCTTGTATAATTTTTTTTTTTTCAGGGTCTAGTTTTATTTTATTATTACAATTGTAAAATATTATTGGTTTTTCCAATAAGATATCTTCATTATCTTCATTATATTCATTATATATATTTTTTAAATTTTGTTCTTCGATTTTACAATACGAAGATGTGTAATCATTTAAATCATTTAAATCATTGGAACATATAATATCCGAAGAAAGATCAGGTTCAAAAGGTTCTAAATTATTATTTTTATTTTTAAAATAATACCATATAATTAAAATAATAATTAATATAAGTGAAATTATTAGTTGTTGTAATTTCATTACAATATATAAATATTTTATTTATTTTGAACAACTATCAAAATTACCTATTTCTAAATTTGTAGGTAATTTTATATTATTTAGTATTGATGTGTTGACTGTTGTTTTAGAAGTTTTAAAAGTTATTAAATTAGATAAACCTCCTATTCCAGAAGCATTATAACCTTTTATACCTATTGTATATGTTTCGTCAGGAGTTAAATTTTTAATTATATATTCACATTTTTGGGTACATCTAATTATATCAATCCATTCTATTTTTAAGCCTTGTTCTTTTTTATATGTTTTATAATATATTGCTAAATATCCTAATGTTGGTCCACCTAATCCTTTTTCTGTTTGTATCCATTGAAATGATGCTTTAGTTCCATCATATCCTATTTTAGGAGATTCTATGAAAACAGGGTATGGTTTACCTGATTTAGAATATTCTTGGTCATTTAAATAACTACTTTTATTAAGCCAATAACAATCATTACCTACACATTCATTACACTGTGTATTGCAGTATTGTGTATTACATTGATTTTCTGGTAGTATACATTTCTGCATACAATCAATAGAATGTCTACTTTCATTATCTTTTGAATTGAAATAACATTCTTTAATATCTTTACATTTTATATCACAAATCGATTTATTACAATCTTCATTTTGTAAGCACTGACTAATGCATGTTTCTTTAATTAATAACTCAGAATTGGTATTATTATTAGGATTATAAATACATTTCTCTTTATCTAAATCAAATTCAAAATTCCCTAAATATCCAGATAAATATTCATATGTGTCTTTAATTTCTTCTTTTTCTTTACCACCAATATATATTGGTGCTAATTTAAATTTATATTTTCCAGATTTCCCAATTATATTATTTATACATTCTTTGTAATTAGTAGTATCACTTTCATCACAATTATAAATATTATATGTAGATGTTTCAAAGCCAATTATTTTAGTTTCTATTTCATTATTATCATTTGATATAGAACATGTTATATCACTTTCATTAACATCAATATCAAAATTATATAAAATATTTTCTTTTATTTCTAAATTATATTGTTTGCTAGAATTATCATTTAATTTTAATATAAATCTATTCTTGTCGATCGTTGTATCTATAACTAAAGACCATATATTTATTCCTGAATAAGCAATTATATACTCATTATTATCATCTAATTCATTTAGTAAAAGTGAAAATTTGAAATGTGTATTTAAATTATCGATTTCTTTAATCTCAATATAACTTGTTGATCCATTTAATTCATATAAATTTTCTACTACATTATAACAGTTTCCTATAGATTTTTCACCTATAATACATTTACCACCATTACATTCTGAACTTATAAAACATTTTTTTGGGTTAGAATTATTAGTATATAATGCATCATTGTCTAATGATATTATATTATGTAATATCAAAGCCTGGTTAGATATATTTAAATCTAATTTTGATGGAACTAATGAATTAGTTGTAGGTGATTGTGTAGTTTGTGGGAATGTTGTTCCTGCTAATGTTGTTACTGGTTGTGTTGTTCCTGCTAATGTTGTTACTGGTTGTGTTGTTCCTGCTAATGTTGTTACTGGTTGTGTTGTTCCTNCTAATGTTGTTCCTGGTTGTGTTGTTCCTGCTAGTGTTGTTCCTGCTAATGTTGTTACTGGTTGTGTTGTTCCTGCTAGTGTTGTTTGTGGGAATGTTGTTCCTGCTAGTGTTGTTTGTGGGAATGTTGTTCCTGCTAGCGTTGTTTGTGGGAATGTTGTTCCTGCTAGTGTTGTTTGTGGGAATGTTGTTCCTGCTAGCGTTGTTTGTGGTTGTGTTGTTACTGGTTGTGTTGTTGGTGGGAATGTTGTTCCTGCTAGTGTTGTTGGTGGTTGTGTTGTTGGTGGTTGTGTTGTTACTGGTTGTGTTGTTACTGGTTCGGATGTAACATAAATAAAACCTTCCATACTAGATCCTTTATGTATGTTACAACTATATGTAAATAATTTATTATTATCTGATTGATTAAAAGTTATACTTTTTTCCTCGTTCATGAATATAAGGAAACCGTCTTTTGTATTGTCACCTTCCCATTTAAGTGTATGACTTTTAAGTTCTGCATTCGTCCAAGTTACATCCTGTCCAGGACTAATAATTATTTTTTTATTATCTACAAAATTTTGAAACCAGTTAATTTCTATTGTGTCGCTGTTTCTTAAATCTATATACTTGCCTATGTCTTCTGGTTTTTCATTATCTTCGAAACCTTCTTTAGTTTTAAAACTAAAATTAAAATATAGTAAAGTTATTAATATTATAATAAAAACTAAATATTTCATACTTAATATAATAAAATAAAAAAAAAACTAAATATTATTTTTTTCTACATTTAAATACGTATGTACATAAATATTTTAATATAATGGCTATAAATAAAATAAGAATTATACTTAAATATAACATATTATCATAAAAATCTAATTTCATACTAATCAGTAATATTTTTTTTAATATCTTTTACATTTTTTAATGTTCCCATTAAATAATTAATTTTATTTTTTAATACATTTAATACCACATTTTGGGATATTTTTCTTGAATTAATTAAAAGTTTAAGTTTATGATTATAATTTGATTTATTATTATCAGTCATTAATGGTAAATCATTATTATTTTTTTTTTCAATTAATTGTCTATTTATTAATATATTATTTAAATACGTATCTAGATCTGGTGATGTAATATCAAATTTATTTAAATCAAAGGAAATTACATTTGCTGTATCATCATATGTATCTTTACGTTTTATTAATTCGTTTATGCCTATATCTTCCAAACTGTGTTCTAGAGATTCGCCAAATTTCTCTTTTTTTTTTAAATAAAAAAAAAAATAAACAAATAAAAATAAAAACATAAATATTAGTAATATTACATTTATCATTAATATTTATATATAAAAAAAAAAATAGTAAATAAATTATAATACTAAAATCATTAATTAATATATAATATTTCTATAATAAAATGTGGTAATAAATATAACACTACATTTAAATTCATAATTGATAACATAACACCAAATATTAATATAATTAAACTAATTTTTCTTAAAGGTAATATTTTATCCTTTTTAAAAAAGATAAGAAATCCTCTAATTAAAATAAAACCAGCTAGATACCAAGAAAGTAAATTTCCTAATTTACATACTTTAGATGTTGGAGTATCACTTTTACCTATAGGATGATATAAAAGATCATTACTAAAATATGTAATTGGATGAGCAATACTATATGTTGTTTTAAAAAAATTTAAAACATAAATTACATATAAACTATGGATTAACGCAAATAAAATTATCATTCTATAAAATAGTGTTTAGATCTTTTTCTGAAATATTATTTATTACTATATTATTTCTATCAATATTTTCTTTTAATTCTATAAATTTAAATTTTTTACTAGAACATGCTTCATCCTCATCATTTTTACAATCTTGACACTTTGTACAATCATTATCACAATCTATTAATACACCACCGATACCTGGTCTTTGACATTTTCTAACACCATTCCTATTATAACATCTGCAGGCTCTGCATATAGGAAGATCTTCAGGTGTATCATTTGGATTTTTTTTACATTTTCCTCCCACATATTTACATCCAACTGTTGATCTACATTCTCCTATACTTAAATTATCACAATCTTGACATGTTTTACAATTATTACATTTCCATTTAGGATCACATCCAAACATAATACCATTTATTTTTTTTTTACACTCTTTTTTCTCTTCACCGTCAGAACTTTGAAGGCATGAACAACGGTAACATTTATGATATTCCGAGTATCCATCATATTCTGTTAAATCAGGTATTTTATTATCTTCACACTTTGTTTCTTTTTGTTTTGATTTATAATTTGGATAAAGATCTTCAAATTCATAATCAGATTGATATTTACTAATATATTTACTGAAAATACGATCATCATCGTCACTATTTGATATAATATTATTATTATTTGGAATATTTACATAGTTGTTACCAGTGTTTTTTTTTCTTAATACATTTGTAAGATCATCTGAATTGTTTAACTCATCTAATTCATTTAAGTCATTTAAGTCATTTAAGTCATTTAAGTCATTTAAGTCATTTAAGTCATTTAAGTCATTTAGATTATTTGAGTTATAATCTATAATATTGTTATCAATAAAATTTAAATATAACCAAAAAAGAATAACAATAAGTTCTATTATTATTATAATTTGTTCTATAACATTTTCTGATAATTTATTTTTTAAATATATTTTACATGTATAATAAATAGAACCTATAATAAGAAGTATCTCAAAAAATTTTTTTAATAAATTTTTATTATAATTTTC
>JGI24005J15628_10001700_pt1 | contig 11640 bp, 12 predicted proteins | sample LinPmetageLP40_FD_15628 | JGI IMG/M metagenome (IMG submission 15628) | reverse complement strand
TGTGTCTTTCTGGTAAAATCCAGTGGGGAAAGTTCAGAACCAATGGGAAATTGGGTTCTGACAAGGTCAGCACGCCAATCAAAACTACACCTATATCATTAGTTCACAGAAACAAGATAAACTATTGGAAACAAATAGGTTATAAAAAACTAAAAGAGGAGACCAAATTTTCTTTGGCGGCCAAGAATGTCTTAGAAACGATAAAAAATCAAGGCGCTTGCTTCTTTGACGACCTGCTGCAGCAAACCCAACTTCTCAAAGTAGAAGTCGAAAATGCCATTAGTGAATTGGTATCTTTGGGGCTTGTGACTTCTGACAGCTATACCGGACTACGCGCATTGCTAGTACCACAGAAGTACAAGACAAATGGCGGCAAAAGACATAGGCAGTCGATGGCATTCAGCATGCGAGAAGCTGGACGATGGTCAGTCCTCCCCTCCCTGGTATCGACACCATGCACACCAATGTCAAAGTCTGAGATTGAAGACTTCGCGCGGATCATCCTCAATCGCTACGGGGTCGTTTTCAGAAGGATATTGGAAAAGGAGAAATTTGCACCACCATGGAGAGACTTGGTGCGTGTACTGCGTACTATGGAAGCCCGAGGTGAAATCAGAGGTGGTCGCTTCCTTAATGGTGTCTGGGGAGAGCAATATGCACTGTCAGAAGCCATTCCTATGCTACGCAAAGTGCGTAAGAAGGAATTGACCAATGAATTGATCACCCTCAGTGCTGCTGATCCATTGAATCTATCAGGAATAATTACGCCAGGCAGAAAGATTCCTGCTCATTATTCTAATAGAATTTTGTACAGAGATGGCATTCCTGTGGCGTTGAAGGAAGGAAAAGACGTGCAATACCTGCTGCCACAAAAAGAGGCTGACTCCAATGAACATTGGAAATTAAGAGATGCGCTGATCCAGCGTAAGATCTCTCCTAAGTTGAGGGCGTATTTGGGTAAAGGGATTCTTTAGTTGATTAGGGTTTGGTGTTTGGTGGTTGGGGTTTGGTGTTTGGTGGTTGGTGGTTGGTGGTTGGTGGTTGGTGGTTAATAGTTGATAAACTTGTAACATTAAACATTAAACATTAAACATTAAACATTAAACATTAAACATTAAACATTAAACTTATAACCTTAAACCTTAAACATTAAACCTTAAACTTATAACCTTAAACTTTAAACACGAATCATGACTTTAGTCATTAGGCGGTTTCTTTCTTCTTTTTATCTTTAGCAAAAATTCAGAAAGCATGACCAAGATCGCAGATATCCGCACCGACTATATCAAGCACCAACTCAACAAGGAAGAAGTTCTCGACAATCCTGTAGAGCAATTTTCGGCATGGTTCAAAGAGTCTCTGAGAGCTGAAGTGACTGAAATCAATGCCATGACACTCTCAACAGTAAAAGCCAATAATCGACCTAGTTCGCGCATTGTATTGCTTAAGGGGATTGAAGCTGGCAATTTTCTATTCTACAGCAACTACTTAAGCAATAAAGGCAAGGAACTAGCCGAAAACCCTTATGGAGCACTTACCTTCTTTTGGTGGGAACTTGAAAGGCAAGTCCGCATTGAAGGTAAAATAGCATTGGTGTCTGCTGAACAATCAGACCAGTACTTCAATTCTCGACCTAGAGGTAGCCAAATAGGAGCTGTGACATCTCCACAAAGTGCTGTGATAGAAAACAGGCAGATATTGGAAGAACGTGCTGTTCAGATAAAAAAGAAATTTGCGAACAAAGATGTCACCAGGCCATCTCAATGGGGTGGCTATGCATTGATTCCTGATTATGTGGAGTTCTGGCAAGGCAGGGCCGATCGCCTGCATGATCGCATTGTATATCAACTAGAAGATGATCAAACGTGGTCTAAGAACAGGCTGGCTCCTTGAATAACAGATTGCTTCGTACCTCGCAATGACAGTAGCTATGAAATGTCATTGCGAGGTACGAAGCAATCCCCAACCAGAAGATAAGTGTCCAATCCTAACATCTACCTAGAGCGGTATGCTCATCCAGGTCAATTGCTTACTACTCAGCCCTATGGTGATTTGGGGTTGATTGTTACCATTCCGTGCTACAATGAACCCGATCTTATCAGTAGCTTAGCATCACTCAATAATTGTGAATTGCCAAATTGTGCTGTGGAAGTGATCGTGGTGATCAATCACAGCGAAAAGGCAGATCAGGCGATCAAAACACAAAACCAACATACCTATGATGAGGCGATAGCATGGGCAAATACTCACAATAGCGATCAAATTCACTTCCATATCCATCTCCAAGAACTTCCTCACAAACATGCTGGAGTCGGGCTAGCTCGTAAAGTAGCCATGGATGAAGCTGTCAGAAGATTTGAGGCAGTGGGAAAACCAGAAGGCGTGATTGTTTGCTTCGATGCAGACAGTCTGTGTGAAGCCAATTACCTGACAGCAATAGAAGAACACTTCCTAGAAAACCCAAAATCTCCGGGTTGTTCTATTCATTTTGAACACCCAATATTTGGGAATCTTAATAAAGAAGTCTATCAGGCTATTACAGATTATGAGCTATTCTTGCGTCATTATACGCATGCGCTGAAGTACTGCAGACTTCCCTATGCCTATGAGACGATAGGATCGAGCATGGCAGTGATATCATTGGCTTATCAGAAGCAAGGGGGTATGAACCGCAGAAAAGCCGGTGAAGACTTCTACTTCCTACATAAGATCATAGCCCTTGGCAACTTCACAGAACTCAAAACTACGAAAGTAATTCCCTCTCCTAGGCAGTCAGATCGTGTGCCTTTCGGGACTGGGCGAGCAGTCAACAAATGGCTGGAAGAAAAGTCGCTGAACACTTACGCACCTCAGACCTTTACCGACTTGAAGGCATTCACTGATCAGGTTGATCAACTTTACACCTTGAAACAAGGTGCTGATGCCTTCTTAGATACATTGCCCGAAAGCATCAGGGCATTCTTACTGGACAATGACTTCGAAAAGGAGTTATCGGCCATCCAACAAAACAGTGCCTCACCAAATACATTCATCCACCGATTCTATCATTGGTTTGATGCCTTCAAAGTACTGAAGTATGTGCACTACGCCAGAGATGAATACCATGATAACATTCCTGTTTTGGGAGCGAGCCAATGGCTCTTACAAAATTCTTATGGTATTGANGTTGCCTCNGAGAAAGGCGCCTTATTGATGTTTAGGAAACTTGATCGTGACTGATGGCTATTCTACCCATTTCATTCTAATAAATCTAAACATCCATCACCAATTTGTAGCCCACCCCACGAATGTTGACGATTTTCACTTTTGAATCAAATTCTAGTTTCTTCCTCAATTTCGAAATGAAAACATCCAGCGTTCTGCCGACATAATCACCTTCGTCCCCCCAGACCCTATTGAGAATCACCTCTCGTTCAACAGTGGTATTGACAGCGTTATAAAGTAAAAGAAGCAGGTCTGATTCCTTGCCACTTAGGTCTATTCTTTGTTGATCGATTAACAGCTCTGTATTTCGCTTGTCAAAATGGTATGCCCCTAAAGGAATCATATTCGGATCGATCTTGGACTTATGGCTTCTCTTCTTCATAATAAAGAACACCACAGTGATGATCACGACCAGTAAAATGATCATCGGATAATACAGCTGACTCGTCTCAGCATTTGATGAGTTAGTACGATCTACTGAATCTATTCGTCCAGCCTCTATCAACGTGAATAAAAGACTATAACAGGATTTGGGTTGATTTCTCGTTTTGCAAGGGATGATGTCCGATTGCTCCGTTTCGTTCATTTCGAAACTGTAGATCATCTCTGCTGTTTGGCATTTCTCTACTTCCACGATATAGCGACTTGCCAGTTGCGTTTCCTTCACTACCGAATCAATAGTCGTGACCAGTTCTCTGGGCATGAATTCAAATTCAGATTCGAATTGAATTCTATATCGATCATTTTCTTTGATAATCGGCAATACACGAGAGGTACTATCGCCAGAACCAGCAGGACTTGATGTGCAATCATGCGCAAGGACACTTCGATATGTCTCTCGTGATCGGTATCCTGGGCATTGCTGCTAGAGATAATCAATAAGATGCATACAAAAATAAATGAAGCTATTTTAACCGGTTTTGAGCCCATAGCACAAAACTATTTATATCTAAGACAATTAAAGATGTTTTACATAACATTTACATCATTTTACACTTGGTGTAGCTATACAACAGGCCCTTCACGATACATTTGGTAGAGATTATTCACTAAAACAAAAAGATATGAAAAAGCGCATCACAATTTTTAGCATGGTACTTATTACTATGGGCCTAATGGCCTTTGGGTTTATTAACTGGAACGATCCAGTATCAGATCAGGTAGAACCACCGAGTACAAGCAGCAGTGCCCTGTACAATCCTTTATTGGCAAATTTTAATGATAAAGCTGATCTCGACTTGGTTTACAGTGTAGAATCCAGGTACATGGCAACCATCACTAAAGAGGCTCTGCACAAGGCGACATCTATCCTTGATATAGTTCCCAAGGAAGCAGAAGGCTGGCGGAATGTGTCTTTTCAAACCGTTACCATTGCTGTCCTTGAGGGCAATGATGAAACACGGTCAATAGGAGATGATAAGGAACTCAATGCTGACCAAATCGAGCTATTGCAATCCATTGATTACTCCACCAATTTTTATATTAAAGCTCAAGGGGGCTTTGAAAACTATGCGTATTACTTCACTGTAATTCCTGAAAAAGAAACTGAATTCACAAATGGTAACGATGCGCTTATAGAATACCTCAAAAAACAAAGCAAACAAGAAACAGCTATCATAGAACAGAACCTTCTTAAGCCTTGTAAGGTAAATTTCACCATTACAAAAAATGGCACTATAGCGAATGTTCAACTAGCCTCAACATCAGGCTACCCGTCAATAGATAAAAAGATGATCGAATTGATTGCCAATGCTCCGGGAAAATGGGTGCCTGCCGAAAATTCAAAAGGGGGGAAAGTCGATCAGGAACTCGTGTTTTTCTTCGGATTAATGGGTTGCTAGGCATACTATCACTAGTTTTTTAAAAGGCTTCTTCACGATGGTGAAGAAGCCTTTTCTAGTTGTGGACACTAGTTGTATGTACACTGGTCAATAAATTTATGGCGAAAAATAGGTTTTAAGAAATAGGACATTGCGGAGAAATCAGCATTATACCTACATCCCCGTATTGAAAGCGAGTCAACGGCTCTTGCAAAAGTCTTATCGATTGAGGTTGCCTTAGAGAAAGGTGCCCTACTGATGTTTAGAGAATTGGATTGCGAATCATCCTCACGATGTCCAAAATTCATAGTAAATGATACTAATAAATCAATTAATTTTACTAAAAAAGATATAGATTAGGTTTCATAATAATATACATCAGCAATTACTGATAGCGAACTGTATGCAAGCGAAAAATTTTTCATTAATTAATTTTAACTTTGGCAACAGAATAAAAAAAGATAATGTTTAGAATAACAAAATTAATAGTTAAAAATTACGGACCATTTAAAGATTCTATTTTTGACTTCACAGAAAATAATAATACAAAACTTGCCGAAGTTCAAATGATTACAGGAGAAAACGGGACAGGTAAGTCAAGTATTCTATATGCTTTAACTCTGCCAGAAAATCAACAATTTGCTTTACAGCGATGTCATGATTTAAAAGAAGGCACCAGCTTAATTGAGGTACATTATTCAAAAGGACAACCGACAATAATGACTTGCATTAAAGGTCGAATAAAATACAACTCTTCGAATGAATATGTTCGAAAAGAATTTTTACAATTCAGAAATGAAACGTACAGACACAACCAATTTGAATTTGGTATGTTCTCATATTCAAGCTATAGAAACATTCATTCTGCAAGAATACAAGGAACACAGGAGTTGAATACTAGTCCCGTTGAAGGTGCAATGAATTTTCAAGAAGAAGATTCAAGGCAATTATTGCAGTGGGTTGCAAATATGAAATCCAGAGAAGCTAATGCACACTATCATGACCAAATTGAGAAAAGAGACCAAACAAAAGCAGCCACAGAAAGAATCGAAAATGCCATAAAAGCAATTATTGAAAAACCATTCGAATTTGTTTTTAATGATGATCCGTTTGAGGTTAATGTTAAGGTAGACGATCAAATATCTTCATTTGATGTGCTCCCAGATGGCTTAAAATCGATTCTTTCTTGGATAGGTGACATGTTAATGAGGCTGGACAGAATGCCTTGGAAAAATAACACTCAAGTTGGTAACCGAAATTTGATATTGTTTCTTGATGAAATAGATGTTCATTTACATCCTAAATGGCAAAGACAAGTACTTTATATAGTTCAACAACTTTTTCCAAACGCCCAAATATTTGTTTCCACCCATTCTCCATTTGTTGTTTCTTCTATTGGAGATGCCTTTATCCATGAATTGAAGAAAGTTAATGGATATTCTAGATTATTTGAATCAGAACTAACGAATTTGGGAAACAGTTATCAACGAATGATAAATGAGGTATTCTCCATTGATTCTGAATTTAGTCCTTTTCTTGAAAAGGAAATCGAAAAATTTTATATAATAAAATCTGAAATATTATCTGGAGATTATTCAAAAATTCAAAAAGCGAATCAACTTGCAGTTAAATTGTCTAAATACAGTGAAGAGGTTCATGCCTTATTGAGCTTTGAATTAAAACAACTTGAAAAAGCAATTAGTAATGTTTAAGATTCAAAGATTAGATTCCCCAGTTTTAATATCCGTACAAAAAGAAAAAAGTCATCGGTTTGCTAATGCTAAAGCAATAAATTCTAATCACGCTTTCAATTGGGCAACAATCAATGGACAAAGGTTCAACCATATTTGCAAGCCTATATTGTTAACAATGACAGAACATCACTGTGCCTATTGTGATTTAAACGATTTGGGATCAGGAGCCAGTTTCACAATTGATCACCACAGACCAAAAGCTAATCACCCAAGACTTTCTCATATGTGGGTTAACCTTTATCCCGCATGTGGAAATTGTCAAGAATCAAAAAATGAACAAACCAACAAGCAGTCGTTTAGACCAGACGAATCTATTTATGGCTTCATTAACTTCTTCACGATGGATGCTCGGACTGGTAAAATTATAGCAAGACCAAACCTCACAGACTTAAATAAAATTCGTGTTAATGAAACTATCTGTTTTTATGGATTAAACAAGTTTGGAAGACCTGCTGCTAGAAAAACGGAACTAAAAAAAATGAGCACTATTTTAGATGGAAACAATCCACATGAACTAACATTAAATGACTTCTCTTATAGATTTATGTGGTAACGCCAGCATACAACATACGCTAAAAAAACATAGCCACCCTTCGGGACGACAACGTTTTTTAGCGTAATCGTTGCTATATTACATAGCATGAGTATATATCAAGACAATTTCAATAAAAACCACCTCATGAAAAAAGCCGTAATTTACATCATTTTGATTCTTTTTATTACTGGTTGCGCTTCTTCAGAGAAACCAGTAAATCCTGATTTGCAGAGTGAAGATGGATTCATAGAGGTAGCTGGTGGAAAAATATGGTATGGCATTATGGGCGAAGGTGATCACACCCCTTTGCTATATCTTCACGGAGGGCCAGGTGGTAGGAGCAACTTTAACTTGTCCGAAATTGCCAATGAACGTCCTGTTATTATATTTGATCAATTAGGAAATGGACGGTCAGATCATCATCAAGACACTTCCCTTCTTAAAGTTGATAAACTTGTAGAACAAGTACGTGCCGTTGTAACAGCATTGAATTTGAATGAGTTTTATTTAGGTGGAGGATCCTGGGGTACTGCCTTGTCACTTGAATACTATAATAAATATCCGGAAGGTATAAAGGGACTTATATTCAATAGCCCTTATTTCAGCACACCGATTTGGACTGCAGATGCAGATACATTGATCGCAGATTTACCTGATTCTATTCAAATCGCCATTCGAATTGCTGAAGCTGATAGCATTTTTGACACAGAGTCGTATGCCAATGCCAACAGGTTCTTCGCAAGAAAACATGGCAGGAGAACAGCATATAAACCACATCCATATGATACCATAGCATACAAGTCTAACCGCTTTGTTTACTACTATATGTGGGGGCCAAGTGAATTTACTTCAACTGGAACACTCAGAAACTACGACATTCATCAAACACTTAAAGAAATCAAGGTACCTGTATTATTTACCACAGGTGAATTTGATGAAGCCCGCCCACAGACTGTTAAGAGACTAAGTGACTTAGTGCCAACGTCTACATTCACTATCATCGAAGGAGCTGGTCACGCTACTTCCAATGATAATCGTCCAGCCCTGATATTGGCAATGAAGGTATTTTTAAAGAGTCAGGAGGAATAGATCAATAACCAAATAATAACTTAAACGGCATTTAGAATACCAAATATTAATCGCGATACGTGCAATTTATTTACACCGAAAGTGAATTAAGAAAATGAATGGATCGGGGAATACAACATGCAATGAAGAATCACTAAAGAGACTTTAGGAGCACTTACCCTGGTCTTCAACACTAAATCAGAAACACTGCTATAAAGAATTAATTTATGTTCGGACTATTTAAAAAGAAATCAGAAGTCGAAAAACTGAAAGACAGCTACAAAACATTGCTCGATGAAGCGTTTAAGCTGTCTGCTACTAATAGAAAACAAAGCGACCTTAAAACTGCAGAAGCGAATGAGGTTCTTAATAAAATTGAATTTCTACAAAAGAATAACTAAGCATGGGGTTTTATCAATTCAAACAATCACAACTTTTTAAAAACTCCGTTGACGAATTGTGGGATTTTATCTCCAACCCTAACAACCTAAAGGTGATCACGCCAGACTATATGGGCTTTGACATCACATCAGAAGGCCTCCCTGATAAAATGTATGAAGGCATGATTATTAGCTATAAAGTATCACCTCTAATGGGGATAAAAACGACTTGGGTAACAGAAATTACCCAACTGAAAGACAAACAGTATTTTGTAGATGAACAAAGAGTTGGGCCTTATAAAATTTGGCACCACCAGCATTTTTTAGAGGCCACGCCCGAAGGAACGTTGATGAAAGATATCGTCAGCTACCAGCCACCGTTTGGATTCTTAGGAGATATCGCCAACAACCTTGTGATTGAGAATAAGCTAGAGGAAATTTTCGCTTATAGAACTAAGGTATTGAAAGGGTTATTTTAAAAGACAATCACTATAAGTGCTTTATCAACTCAGTGTCATCCATAAGAGACACGGAGTTACTGCTTGAGTGAATCAGAATTTTCTACAAGTATCTCTGATAGAAAACTATCAATTGGAAGAGTTGCTAACAGGATTTAATACTCGCTTAGTCGAGGCAGGATATTTCTTTAACAGTTCTGGATGCCTGATAGATCGGGGTGAAAATCCACCACCACAATTGGGACAGATATGGTCTAATACTTCCTCAACGCAGACTTTACAATACGTACATTCAAATGTGCAAATGTATGCTTCTTTTGATTCTGGGGGCAAGTCTTTGTCGCAGTTTTCGCAATTGGGTCTAAGTTCAAGCATGTTGTTATTGATTTAGGTGATTTATCACTGAGTCTGGAATAGGTATGGGTTTTTGCAACAGTTCATCGCTGATGGCAGGGTGACTCTCTAAAGTCATCGGTATCTGACCGGCCCAATAAGGAGAGGCGTAGTCCTCCTCATCATCTATTGGCCCTCCTTTTCTAATCTTAGCCGTAGCGAATTCTATTTCGATGGCTACGACTAAAGTACCCTTCAGTTCTTTCACACTGGGCGCACGACACTCCTCCCATCTTCCAGGTAACATGTGATCCATAATCACTTTTAAAGCATGGGTTTTCTCTTCAGTGCGCTCCAACTTCTTTACCTTTCCAAAAACAGATACAGATCGATAATTGGCCGAATGATGAAATCCAGATCTTGCTAACACCAATCCATCAAGGTGAGTCACCGTCATGCTGGCTTGACCAGCATCTATCAATCCATTGACCATACGATTGGCAACAGCTCCATGGATATATATCGTCTCTCCTTCCCTACCATAAGCCGTGGGGATGACCACAGGTCGTCCCTCCCACAGATAAGCCAAATGACATAAAAAGGCGTCATCCAATATTTCATGTACGACAGCTTCATCGTAAGATGCCCGGTTTGCTCCGCGCTTGACCTTGTTTATTGCATTCTGTTCGTATGTTCCCATTATCTTTTCATTAATTGTAAACAAACATATATATTTATCGGACTACATAAGCCATCCAGTTTTTAGAATTATAATAGTCCAGTATGCTGCCATTTAAGAACCTCATTCTAATCTCCGAGACTACCTCTGTCACCAAATACATTCAGATAAGCAATCAGGTGATCAAATTGATCAAATCGGGTATACTGTCTGTGAAAACCAAATTACCTGGTAGCCGCACAATGTCTGAGATACTGGGGATACACCGTAAAACTGTCATTGCTGCCTATGATGAACTTCTCAATCAAGGATGGATTGAGGTCATACCTTCGAAAGGAACGTATGTAAGCAGTCAACTTCCAATAGTGCAGTATCAATCAATTAATGGGTCAGAAGATCAACATAACACCCTTTCTGATAAGACCATCTTTTCTTATAAAACAAAGTCTCACTTGCATAGATCAGATGTAAGCCGTCAAAACAATATCATCTATATAGATGATGGTATACCTGACACCAGAATAGCACCCGTTACTGAAATTGCCAAAAGATACCGCTCAGTCGTCAACAAGTCCTATTTCAATAAATACCTTTCTTATGGATCGATCTATGGCAATGAAGTCTTGAGAAAAGAACTGGTGCATTATCTCAATGAAACGCGTGGACTCAATATCAGCATTGACAATATTCTCATCACAAGAGGGAGTCAAATGGGAATTTACCTTGCCAGTCAGTTATTATTTGAAAGTGAAGATACGGTGATCGTAGGAATGACTAACTATGTGGCGGCTGACATTACTTTCAAAGATGCTGGTGCACGACTGCTCAGAGTATCAGTAGACGACAAGGGGATCAATACAGACGAAATTGCCAAGCTTTGTAAGAAGAATGCTGTAAAAGCTGTTTATATCACTCCTCACCATCATCACCCAACCACTGTCACTTTATCTGCAGAACGAAGAATGCACTTATTGCAATTGTCTAATGAATACAAATTTGCGGTTATCGAAGATGATTACGACTATGACTATCATTATACACATGCCCCGATTTTGCCATTGGCAAGTAGCGATCATCATGGGTCTGTTATTTACATTGGTGCTTTATGTAAAATAGTAGTACCTGGAATACGTATCGGCTACATGGTAGCACCAAAAAGCTTTATAGAGGAAGCAGCGCACCTGCGCAGAATCATCGATAGACAGGGTGATCCAATGATGGAGCTAACATATGCTCATATGATAAAGGATGGTGATATCCAGCGGCATAGTAAAAAAGCCCTCAAAATCTATAAAGAAAGGCGAGACCTATTTTGTCAAATACTCCAGCAGGAATTATCAGATTACATTGATTTTAAAGTACCTGATGGAGGAATGTCTGTATGGGTAACTCTAAAGAATAATGGTGAC
>JGI24005J15628_10001698_pt1 | contig 11655 bp, 8 predicted proteins | sample LinPmetageLP40_FD_15628 | JGI IMG/M metagenome (IMG submission 15628) | reverse complement strand
GTAGTATATGTCGATCATCTCCAGGAGATCGTTAGGGACAACTACATGGCTCACCTGGGCGCTGATAGTGATCTCCTGGCGTTTTTCCATTGGAGGAATACGCAGGGTCCTTTCGATCCGAGTGATAGCCTGGGAAATGAAGGTGTCAGCCAGGGTGTCCGTGATATCGCTGCGGTTAAGGAGCTCCTTAAAGTGGGTCCTGATGGCACCTTTGTTCATTTAGTAAGTCCTTTTCTTGGCCGTCTTAGCCGACTTCTTGAAAGCCTTGGCTGTAGGTCTGCCTTTGGCACCTGGAGACTTCATCTTTTCACCTGATCCAGCTTTAATACGTGCTCTTTTCTTGTGGATGTTTGCATAGAGTCCGTTAGCCATTCTCAGATCCTTTTGTTGGTTGCCATGAAACCATCTAGGCCCTGATCGTGTAGGCGCTTGACGGTTTCTTTAAGTGTTGCTTCATAGAGGTTAAAACCCTCGCGCAGCCACTGTTCATGGACGGCCACGGGGATGCTTGCGACAGTCTGATAGTCGCCTTCTTTTTGTCCATCAGATGCATTCCTGGCGTCCTTAAGGTCATCCAAGAAACTCTGAGTGATGTTCTGCGTGTGTTTCCGATAGACATCCGTTCCTGACTGCAGATACTGGGTATCAACACCAAGCAGGTTCATGCTGTCGTTCTTATTTGTGCTCATATGGAGGTTCTCCTTAGTAGAAACAAAAAGACCACCCCCAGTGGACAGGAAAAGGAGAGCAAAACTCCTGTACCTCTGGGGGTGGCCTATAGGCCGAAGCCTATTCTTAGTCGGACTTATGAAAGTCCTGTGATCATGTGAGAATCACCGAAGTTAGTGTGCTTCAGTGACATCTCGCCCACGACAAAATGCTTGTCCGAGTCACCAGTCTTACTCAGAAGTGTCCGAGAGAACGGGCGAAGGACTGCAGTTTTAAACATGGTCGGATCGATTAGAAACGCATGGGTAGTAAGCTGATGTCTGTTTAACACCACCTTATACTGACCAAATGGGGTCACCAGCAAATCAATGACGTTGACCAAGGTCTTCGTCTGCGCAAACTCACGGTTACGACCAGAGGCCGCTGCAAAGCCAGCAATGATTGTCGAGTCTGCTGGTTTCACCATGAGTACTGAAGGTTCAGAACCTGCAGTGTAAGCCGCCTGTCCAGCGACCAAAAGCTTGGCCTCTGTAAGTGGATCCGTTGAGTTGGAACCTGCGTCTGTTGATGCTGAGATCTGCGCTGTAGCAGACGCCATCTTACGTGCGGCTGAAGTAGACCCAGTGACAGCGGCCTGAGCGACCCCAACCATAGCTCGTTCTACGTCTCTCTTGATTTCTTTTAAGGCACGTCCAAGTTGATAAGCAGTTTCCTTTGCTCTACCGTAGGTCTTAATGGAATCACTTGTAGCACTTACCTGGAAAGCCTTGGTCAGTATCTGGGTTGTATTGGTCCTGGATGTAGCTGCAGTCAATGTTGCCATTGTTGCATCCGCACCTTCAACTGCTGCGTTGACAGCGGCGTCAGCGAGGGAATCCTCAAGCCATTCAAATGTTCTAGCCGAGACTTTCTCGGATTTGATCATAGAAAAGAAGGGCGTATCAGTAGGGGTTATATCACTTATTATGTCTGAAACGTCCTCGGCCTTACCGACCTGATCGTATGTGGTATAGGTTGCCATTTTGGCTAGTCCTTATCTTATTGAGAGAATTAACGCTCCCAACGCGACATCAAAGCTTCAGCAATATCATCCATGCCACCACCCATAGATTCTGCAGAACGCAGTTTATCTCTGGCTTGTTTCTGGTTACGGGCTCTTTGACCTGCATCAGAAAGTGGTGCTTTGTTAACCCTCAATACCTTACCTTTGGATGTCTTTGATCTGATAACCTTAGCCTTCGCCTTTTTGGTTTGTGCCGTGGTTTTCGATTTATCATATAGACGTGCTTTGTTAATCAACATGATAACCTGGGGGTCTACATATTGGTCTACTTGCTCACTAGGTAAGCCCACTGAAACGGCATAGGATCTAATGTCGTTGTATAGATCATTGCCCCAGTCAGGGAGTTGTTCCTGGAGAACCTTTACGCAGTCCTGGGCAGCGTCTTGATGCTGCTTTTGGCGCTGGGTGTTGGCCTCCTGGTAAAAAGCATTGCTTTCTTCCGTTAGGAACTTGAGGTCGGATTCTGCGTCCTTGGCTTCTTGGCGTAGTTTTGCAAACTCAGTGGGTTCCATTTGCCGGCTTGCGACCAACATATCGACCTCTGAGTAAGGCTTAAAACGTGCCTCAGCCCTTTCAATCAGTTTCCTGTAACTCATGTCTGCTTTGCTTAAAGCGTCTTCTGCCTCTTTGCGTTTAGAAGCGGCTTCTTGAGACTTACGGGTTAGGGATGCCTCTTGTCCGTAAAGCCGTTTCAGATCCTTTAAGGATGCCTGTTTGGTTTCCCCATCCACCGCAATTTCAACCAGGGTGTCATCAGAGATATCAATCTCGTCTGCTTCTTCCTCGTCTTCGTCCTCGGTGGTTGGCTCTTCCTTTTCGTCAGGGGCCTCATCGGTTTCATCTTCGGTTTCATCGACTTCAGTATCTTCCTGGTCGTAATCAGACTGTTCCTCTGTCTCGTCGAGGGTTTCGTCTGTTGCCTCTAAGCTCTCGTCTTCAGATAGGTCTTCGCCGTCTGTCCACCGTCCTAGTATAGCGTCCCCGACATCATCCATATCCTGGAGCTCACGGGGTTCTTGAGGGGGGTTGTTTTGCACGTTCATGATGGTGCGCCTTCCTCTTGGCTAGTATCGCCTTTTGCACGTATCTCGTCTCTGACGGCTACCTGCTGTTTCAATGTATTCACCACGTCCACGAGTGCGCGATAGTGGTTGTAAGTTTGTTTGCGGAGGTCTTCCTCGTCGGCCTTTGAATTGACAAAAGCTTGAAAGGTAGACTCCACAAGTTTATTGACCACTCGGTCAAATGCAGGGCTGTTAAGCACAGCTTCTGCGTCCTCGCCCATTTGGACGAGTTGCTCTTCTTCAGTCATTTGCTCTCCTTGGTTTTGTTAGCCTGATGGGCTCGCTATTGCTCGGACGTCATTGGCTGTCCGTGCAATCTCTAGTTCAGCAGTGTTGACCATAACTTTATGCTCTTGCTGAGACTCTTTGAGGTCCATGCTGTCAGACTGGATGGCAATGTTTGCCTCAGCCTTCATTTGTTCCAGTTGGACTTTCATTTGTGCAATCTGGGCATCCATCTGCGCCTTCTGTTCAGCCATAGCTGTCTGGCGTTCCTGGAGCTCCATCTGTTTCATTTGCATCTGCTGCTGCATCTCTTGCATTGGGTCAGGCTGAGGTGGTGGCAACTGATCTGGGGATGTCAGGTAGTCCTGGACGTTCTTGATCCCGTTGTTCTCCATTACGTGGGACATCAGCTTAAACTGGTTCTCAGGCGTGTACATGGATGACAAGGTTGGATCTTGAGACATCAGAGTGTGGATTGCCAAGTACTTTTGAGCTTCCTGTTCTTGCTCACCGTATCCTAGATGCATTTCTACTGTTACATCACGTTTGTCTGCCCATGTTCCTGGGTTAATCTCAACGTACTGCCCAGCTAACTCCACGATCTTATCCTCGGTCTCATTCTCTACGCATAGCTGGTAGATCATCTGATAGAGAGGCTTAAGAAAGCTATTAGCAAAACACCTGGCAATGATCTTCTGGCGTTGCTGGCTCATCGTCGCTAGTTGCTCAACCATAGCTGCTGAGTTCTGCTTAGAGACAGCATCCTTGTTTAGGCCCTGGGACAACCTGGAGACGCCAGTGGTATCTTCTTTGTCCTCATCCAGCATCTGGATAGTCTGGAAGATGAACGGGTTGAGAGGAGCCTGTAACATTGGGTTTACGGCATCAGGTCTAGAGACATTCACAATGCCGCCCACACGGTTGTCAATTAGTTCTCGTGGGTTTGTTAGGCCTCCTTTTACCACAGTGTAACGTGGGTTATTGGTGATCATTGCGTGGTCCAAGATCGACCTGGTGAGGACTGTCCTGGCGTTCTGTATTGGAACAACCTTGGATCCAAAGTTGTTGCCGTGGAATGCGTGTGGAATTGGCAATGGGGTAAAGGCCACGAAAGGTTTCCTGGACGTCTTCTCTTTCTCCAGGATGACGTTTCCAGCTTTAACCACACGGTAGAGCTCTGCGATTCCTGATGCCTCTACATCAAGCATACAAAAAGATTCGTAGACCGTCACAGATCGTACCTGGTCTTGGTAACCGTTGGCGTTGAACCCTCGGTCACTACCAACCTCTTCGTGCCTGGAGAGGACCTCTGGGTCAGTCTCCATGTCCACGTCTTCGTGGTCCCCGATCTTGCTGATGAGCTCTTCGTCATACCCTAGCTCACGGAGCTCAGAGATAGTCATGGTGGTCCTGTGAGCACAGAAATTCACCGAGTCCAAGTCCTTAGCTTGAGGTGCAATTAGGAACTCTTCTGGTGCTACAGCCTCAATGACAACCTGGCTGGTGTCTCTGTAGACACAAAGGTCACCTGAGAAGAGCCCTAGCTCGTCTTCTGTAATCTCGTCGATCTCTACGTTGTCTTGGGCTAGGAGGGCGTCGAGCTCCTCCTCGGTAAGATCCTGGACGGGCTCTAGGTGCTTATCTTCGCGTTCAGCCCAGTAAACCTTACAGATCCCCGTCCTGGCAATTAGACCATCGTGGATCACTGTATTCATAACCTCAAAAAGGTTGTTCTGACGGTGGGCCACATAGTCGGTGTACTCAGTGCAGACGTCTGCCATTATTACATCGTCGGCATTCTGTGGTGAAAAGCGAACTGTCTTATTGCCAGTACTAAATGTCTCCAGGAGTGCAGCCTTCATGCTTTCTACGGCATCATAGACATCCATAGAAACGTAGCTAGAGTTTCCATCATGGGCTTTCTTTGGGAGCGTAGCGTTGTAGTAGTCCACAACCTTCTTACGCTCACGGCTGATCTGGCTGTCGTAATAACCTACGCTGCGCCGAATGTTGTCATCTAGGAGGGTGACAATCTTTTCGTCGTCTAAGGGCTTATACTCTTTTTTATCCATAGTGATCAGACCATTTCAATGTAATATTCATCGGTACTTTCTACTGGCTCCCAGGCACCCTCGTGAACGTGGTTGGCTAGGGCTAGGCTCATGACACAGTCGTCATAGCAATTTGGTTCGGCTTCCATAGCTCCACTTTCTGTCACGACATATGTGAGCATCTCACGCAGTGTGACTTTGTCGTTTAGTTCAATCTCATCTTCTCGGACACTAGCCCGCAATTGATCGATGATGAGGGGCTTGGTTTTAGCCGTTGTCGAAAACCCAAGCTTAATGGTTTCCCGATCAGTCAGTTTGTCCACCTGGACCTCAGTGTAGAAATTAGGGTAGGCTAGGTCTTTACCTAAGCGTGTACACGTTAGGATTCCGTGGGAGTTGTTTTCCACGATTATAAAGGCCTCGTTGTAATAATCACCAAGCCAATAAAGGACCTCGGCAAAGTAATCTGGGTGAACATGAGATCTCCAGGTTGCGACCTGGCGTTTTTTGCTGTCGAGCACTTGGGCTACACTGTAGTCACCACCCCTGACACCCATAGCTACGTCAGCGCCTATGACGTATTGTTCCCCTTCCACATGTGGTCGGTAGATCGAAAGTTCGCCCCTGGCATTCTCTAACCACTCTTCGCTTTCCAGGGCTAACCTTTGTTTTAGTTCTTCAGTATTCTGGATGCGCTTCTGGACCTTCTCAGGGTTAAACACTGGCCGTCCAGTTGTAAGGAAAGCCTCTTCGGGCTCGGATGGGTACTCCTGTCTGAAGAGATCCAGGCCGTTCTGGGCAATCTTCCTTCTGCGAAACATTAGTTGTTCATTGTCCAGGTCATACTGGTCGGCTAGGTCTTCTTCTTCTGGGGTGCGCTCGTAATTCTCAGGGACTTTCTCACGATACTCTGGATCCATAAACCAAGGGATGAACACTGGGACATATCCATTAGTGCCATCCACGGCACCTTTCCAGAGGTCATAAAAGATCCCTGTAACACCGTTGGCTGTAGACTCAACAAAGATAGCAGTCCCAGGGGCATTAGGGACAGCCTGGGTCATACCATTCCAGTTTTCTAGGGCAGTGCTTTTGGACCAAAAGGCAAGCTCAGATGCGTGGACATGGGTAAGGGTTTCGCCTCGTCCAATACTCTCGCCGCCAGCCGTAGCAACGACATAGGAACTGTCCAAGACATTGAATGAAAGCTCTCGTCTAGAAGAATACTTTGTGCGCGGCTTCAGTATGTCTGGACAGTTTTCGTGATACCTTTTTGTCATATCGAAAAGCGCTCGTGTAGAGTCGCTGTGGTGGGTGATCACCATTGCTTTACAGGCAGGTCTTTGAGACACTGACCAGTACAAGTAGCCACCACAATAGGTACTGAGGCCCTGTTGTCGGGCCTTAAGGATGATCACGCGCACCTTGCCCTCGGCTTCCATTTGCTGGCTCACGGCGTCATCTAAGAGGCGCTGGGCTGGCTTTAGGTTAAGGGGGGCAATCACACCAGTCTTCGTGCGAATCTTTAGGGCTGATTTGGAATAAAAGTCAAACTCAGTGTAAAGGCGTTTGCGTACCTTTCTCAGTTTCTTGTCCATCGGTGGTGTCTCCTTCTTCCTCCTCCGACAGCAGACCACTGAGGAAGGCCTCGGCCTTGCCGACAGATACCTCAGAGATACTGACAGGTTTGACCTTGGTGAAATCCAGGATCATACGTGCAGCGGCAAGCTTGTCTCTGTTTTGCCCTGGCTCGCGCATGATTTGGACTGCTGTTGTTAGGGCCTCTTCGGCTCTGTCGTCCTCTAGGGTGAAGTCTTTTTTGATCTTGCTCACGATTATCCTCGCTTCTGCTTTAGCTTTCTCCCTAAGCGGCGTTATCTGGGCCAAGGTGTAACCGTCACGGGTATCCTTGGGTCGTCCTGGGTTCTTTCTAGGTTTTTTTGACCACTGCTTTCTTAGCTCTCGACCCTCTGGTGTTTGCGCTAGTTTTGCGAAGTAATTCGCTTTGCCCTTCGCTCCCTTCAGTGGGTGCGTGTGGTCTGGCTGGGCTTTCTTTCGGGGCTTTAGGGGTTTGGGCATTCTTTAAGATCTCCTCGACAATTGTCATGGTATCTATGCATGTGGAACAAAAGACATCTGGGGGCAGGGCTCTCAGCATATCGGTGTATATCTTTTGTTTTTGATCCTCAGTGAGGAGCTTTGATTCCTTGACACTTTGGAATGATTCTAAAATCGACACAAAGTCGAATGCAGTATTGTTCATGTTGGGTGCTTCCTTAGTTTGCGTGACTTATGCAGCCGATAGTGCGCCCATCTGTGGGCTCAACGCTCCTGGGGGCATCATTTGGCGCTGTTGTTCTTCTTCATCCTCAGCAGCCTCCTGTTGAGCCAGAATAGCTGCAACGACAGCAACAGCCATTGCAAGTGGGTGGCTGTAGAATTGGATGTTGGGATTACCAGCGGCCTTAAGGTTTTCCCTGATCCATTTGGTAGTCTCAGGCATTACTGCTTTGGCAAGCTTAGGGTTGAACGCATAGACCCAAAAAGGATCAACAGTAAACTCAGATGTCTTNCGGATGTATTGCTCGTAGTTAGAAATATCCCGTTCTACTTCCAATTGNAGTTCTGGGGACATACTACCTCGCTTTTCAGCAAAGGCATCCATAGATGCTGTAAGCAGACGCACAGATCTACGNTCTTTNGGGTTGGCNTCAGCATAAACGCCAATCTGGTTTTGAAGGCGCTTAATCTCGTACATGATTTTGCGTTCCTGGTTGGTACGCTTGCCCTGGGGTTTTTTGATCATACGCCTCATTGCGTTCTCAGGGCTTCTTGCCATTGACTTGCCTACGTCTACAGGTAGTGCAATTCCTGACATCCTTGAGCCTGACATAGGGCCAGCGCCAACTCCGTGAAAGATTTCATGGAGGACAGTGGTTAATGCATCAATATCACTAATAGGTCCTCTGTCTGTTTCTGTGCCTGGCTCTAAGGCAAAAACTTCTCCAGATGACCCACCAGGAGTTTTTATAAAGACACCTCTTATTCCTGGTTTATTCTCAGTATAACCTGCAGCTTTTGTCATCTGTTGTTGGTCGTGGAACATGTTGACGGTTATTGAGAGAGCCTTAGCCAGCTTAAGTGCATCATCAATGTTTGTTATGCCGTTCTCAAACTGGGATCCCTTCTTGCCAATCTCAAAAAGAGCACGGGCGACAGGTGCCTGTGATTTTACTTGTTGGGAAGCTGGGCGAGGAGCAATACGCGCTCTTAGTTTGGCCGCTCCATTGCGGAGGAAATTGCTGAGGGCTGGGATGCTTTGGTCGAGCTCTTCTTGAGGTTTTGATCTGACTTCTGAAACTTCAATGGGATCAAACAATGCTGCGACATTTCCTAGAGGTGCTTTTCCACTGCCATCATCTGTCGTGTAATAACCTTTATAACCTGCGTCCTTAATTGCTTTCTCTAGGTCACTTATGTCTGAACCCATGTTGGCCAGGATCCCATCTGGGTCTTCAATTATTGGGTAGAGATCATTTGGGTCTACAAGTGCTATGTGCTCATAGCCGCCTAGAGATGGCTCTTTAACGTAGCCAGTGCCTTGCTCTCTCAGGTTTTGTCTTGGGTTAATACCAAAGAATCCTAACTTAGCGCCACGCCTACGCTCGGCACCTGAGTATGGACCCGTGCCAGCTTTATTGGGGTCTATTGATTTTAGTTGTTTTGAACTCCAGTGATGAAGCTCTACGAGGCCATCTGCATCTCTTACAGGTAACTGGGGCCTGTTTTGTGCCTCCACAAACCCTGACTTAAAGACTGCATTACCTGGGCCAGTGTTAAAGTCGAGACCCATAGAAAACGGTAGGCCAGAAACAGTACTGTAAAAGTCTTCCTGTTGAGCTTGTGGGCCAAATTGGTTTTGCTGGGTAGGTCGTGTGTTTGGCTGGGTGCGCTTTGTATATACAAGCCCGTTATTTGTCAGGATACTTTCCTGGAGGTGCTTGCGACCTAAAGCCATTGCTGCAGGTTCATCTGTAAGTATCAAAAAGCTAGGACCCTGGTCTACACCTTTGTAAGCACCAGAAACAGGAAGATACGGGATGTTTTGGTCTTGGAGTTGCTTTTCAAGATCTGCGTTATTCTCTTGGTTTCTTTTGTCCCTAATAGTGGGGCTAAGGTTTTCCTGGGTGGCTGTAAGTATAGCCCACCCAGGTCTAGCTAAGAAATCGTTAAGTGTATCTGCGTTGCCTAATCCATTAAGGCTGTTTACGAGTTGGGGCTCTCTTGGCGTATTCTGTAGTGCCAATGCTGGGAGTCTTTGGGTCCCTTCTTCTTGGCTTCGTCCATCTTGCCGAAGATCGTTTGTAGAGCGTCCTCCGTTAGTGGCTCTGGCGAGGGCTGGGGCGTCTTGGTCGAGTTCAAGTGCTCCTTTTGAAACGGATTGCCCTCGTTGGACATCATTGGACGCACTTGGCCCTCCTCCTCGTCGGCTAGTTGATCCAGAAGATCCCAGTCGATCTCGCTCAATTGCTCTTCTAGTGACGAGCTTTTGCGCGGCGTTTGCGTAGTCTGGCGCTTCTTCATCTTTATATTCCTTGTTTTGCTCTCCAATTGGCTTTTTAGCCGTATCATAAAGAAGTTTTTCTTGATACCACAACAACGCCTGGAAGTCGGCCATAGTTAGTGGTTTATTACTTAGCTTCCTAACTTCGGGGTTGTTGTTAAGATCGTCAAGGCCTTTCTGGAAGATATCTCTAATATGTTGGCGCTCTGATGGACCTGCTGGAGCTTCTACTTGACCATCTAAGTACCCTGCCAATCCATTCCCAATAAGCCTTACATCTTTAAACTCTGGGTTAATAAGATCACGCCATTCGGGTTTCATAGAAAGTTTAGCTGTAGCAACTGAAAGCTTGTCCAAAGCTGCGTCACTCATGGTTTTGTTGGATATCTTTGTGCCAGTGCCTTTGTAGAGTTTCCTAAGCCTAGCTAATTGCGTGTCGTCTAAGCCCCTTAAGTAGTCCCAAAGCTCGTCGCGTTTCTTGCGCTCCATTGGCTTGTTCTTTTTGACCAAGTTGCCACGCCAGCGGCCTACAGTTCGCATAAGCCAGCGGTCCATAGTCAGAGCATCATATTCTCCATAAAGGTTGCTGAAGAATCCATTGCCGATCTTGGCCCCAAGTACTGCTGCACCACGGACGGTAGCGTTATCGCCTTCGCCCGTTGGTTTTATTCCGACGATACCCTCTATGTCGCCAGAGCGCATCTTTTTAAGCATAAAGTCTTCTAATGCCTGATGGTCTCCATCAAACTTGTCGATCATCTTGTGGTACTTAGCTAAACCCTCGTTTATCCCTTGCGCGGCAGTACCTATGCCCATCTTTGCTGGGAATCTTCCTGTCTTTTGGAGGTGCTCATAGACATCTACAGCCAAGTTTAGATTCTTATCTACCACCAGCCCGTTTGACGTAACGGCTAAGGCCCAAAAGAACTGAAGACGATTTGGTTGATTGGTTTTTATCTCTGGTACAACCTGGCTAAGGTTATCCACCATTTGATCAATAGTACCTTCATACCAGCCAATAGCATTTTGGTTTGTCTTGATGGCTTCTAAAGCGTCAAATACAGCAAAATCAGCCAATCTAACGGCGTTCTCTGGTGTCATCTCTTGAAGGTTTACGTTGTTTGCTTTTTGGGCTTTTAAGGATGCTTTCTGAATGTCTAGCTTGAGATCTCTACCCTTGGAGTAAACTTTGGACATTGCCATGTTTGATGACCTGGTAACTGCAGTCTCCATAGGTACATTTGTGTTTGTGCCTGTAGGTACAATGTCTTGTAGGGCTGGAGCGCTTGGTAGTCCATTGCGCTCAAGATCCTGAGCTTGCTGTATGGGTAATGCAACAGATGGATTCTGGTCGAGCTCCATGTTTGACTCAGGCTCAACTGGGGTCTCAAGCTTATCAAGACGTTCTTTAGCTAACTCTGGGTCAACCTCTCGTCTGCCAACATGATCTGCAGGGCTAATAAACCCTTCCTGTTCCATTTGGTTAACAAGTTCTGCAGCTTTATTAAGCCCAATACCTAGTTTACGCTGGAGGTAGGAAGGGGCAACCTTGCCATCCTCGACTACAACACGAACAGCCTTGGAGTATAAGTCATCTTTAAGTTCATTTGCACGAGTTTCTGCAGTAAGGGCCTTTATCTTCTCACTAAGAGGCGCTGAATCACTTAACTTAGTTAATTCCTGTGCTTGCTGAAGTGGGGACTGTTGTTGGGCTTCTGGAGCAACCTCACGCTCAACTGGGGCTGCAAGTCTAGCTGCGCGGTCCTGTTGTTTGACCACACGGTCAGCGTACGGTTTGACGTACGTGTCGATAGCGCTTTGTTCGACACCCTGGGACTGTAGCTTCTGGGTAATCTCAGTGAGGGCCTGTACGGGGGCAGGGCCTAGGTTAGACTGTAGCTCTGAGATGGCTAACAAAAGGTTCGCTTGTTCTGGCCTGGAGAGGTTAGGGTCAGACATAACTTGACCAGCGAGTTCCTGGGCTATCCTGACGTTCTCTTCTTTGCCAGCCTGGTAGTT
>JGI24005J15628_10001696_pt1 | contig 11657 bp, 9 predicted proteins | sample LinPmetageLP40_FD_15628 | JGI IMG/M metagenome (IMG submission 15628) | reverse complement strand
AACATATTATAACCTTTTAATTTTATATAAGTATCAAGAACTTCTCAGTAATACCAATTTTTTTTGTAAACTATCTGGTGAGTTTTTTGGTGGTTTCCAAAATTGTAGTGGAAATAATTTTCTAACTATACCTTGAAATTCAGAATTTATAGAGTTCATCGTTATCTGATTATCTCGTGTGACTTCATTTTTTGTACCTGATATTCTCCATTTAAAATCTATATATCGATATAGTACACTTTGTTGATCATTATCTTCTTCTGATATTTCAAATATGTCTGCACTTGGATTGTTTGCAAGTTGTGTAAAGTATCTGGTGAAGCTACCAATTCTATAGTCACTATCTGTTGGAATTGGTAGAATACCCTCTGGATATTTATCTTTTGAATTTGATGTTAAATCAGAATACTTGGTGAATAAACTTTTAACACCACCAACCTTTTTAATTATTTTAGAACTTGGACTATGAGAACCACCTAGCATAAAAACCTCTTTTTTGCTATTGGTGTAGTGTACATGATAATTTAAACCAGGTTGTACACTACTTTCATGTTCATCATATACGAATTCACCGACTTGGGTAACTCCTGCAAATGATCTTTTGAAGTCTGTGCTATCGTGTATTTTTTTTACTTTTTCTTTATATTTTGACATTATATTTTCTACCCTGTCCCATATCGTTTTACAACAGCATCTGAATTTCCACTAAATGTTTCTTTTATTCGTTTACTTTCTTCCTTTACTCTATCTGTTTCTTCCTTTTTAGCTCTATTTAATAAGTTTTCAATTGAGTTTTGAAGTTTTTGATCACGAGATTTGGTTTCATATATCAGATTTGAAGTTGACCTCATCTTTCCACCAATGGTTGTTGTCCAACCACTACTATCAACCTTATGACTTATATCAAATGCTTGAAATACTGAATATTTTTGGTATTTACTCGGTACATATGTTGAATGAAATGAATTACCTGGATAAATCCCACCAGTTCCATCTATATCTAAGTCTAAATCAAATGGTATTAAAACTGTAGCATCTGATTGTTTTGATGTACCATGATTGGTTGTTAGATTAGATACCATGCCTATGTACCCACTCTTCATTCTACCTTTATCATCAAACTTATTGTTTAATAAATCTGTTAGGTCACCTCTTGAAAATCCAAATAATGATTTAAATTTATTTTCGTTATCTGTTTCAAATTTAAGTATTTTTGTTTTTTCAGCTGAAGTTAAATCTCTGGGTAGTGGTGGTGGAACTGATGAATCAAAATTAATTTTTTGTTCAACTTCTGATTTTGCTGATGCAGCAATCTGTTCATTCAAATTTTTTAATTTATCTTCATATGCAGTTTCTAACTCATCAACATTATCAACAATAAATTTATTTACTGTATCTGAATTCCCATCTTTTATTTCATTCCTAAATCTGATATCAATGCCTTGCTTTGATTTATCTTCACTACCATTAAAAAACCCACCTGCTAAAGTTGCACCCTTGTCCACTTGTGTACTACCTGGATTTTGTATTTCTTTAGTGGTGTCTATATTTGCACCATACATAGCAGTCATCTGTTGAGCATTAGATATTTTAAGAGTCATGTTTTGTGATTTTACGAAACTATCAACTCTCCATACTGGAAAGTAAAATATACCCTCGTTACCGATTATTATACTATTGTCATCTGTATTTGTTGCAAGAGATGACATACCCAAGTTTCTATTTATTTTATCAAATTCAATTGCAGTGGTTGAATCATCAACTATCTTAACACGAGATGTATTTTCAGAATCAACTGATGTTTGTAAGCTCCAAAAATTTAAATCTTGATTGATCAGATAGAACATTGACTCCAATGCCTCTGTAATATTTATTGTTTCTGCGTTAAACTCACCTTCAGAACCAAAGGCTTGTTTTATAACCTTAGTGTTTATTAACATATTTCTAAGAAATCCAAATCTACCAGGTTTTGGGTTCGCCTGTTGTTCTGCATTAGAATCTTCGGTTACAGTAAGTCTTTCTTGACCACCTGAACCAATGTCTACAGAATCTATCATCTCATCTGACATTATTGGGCCACCTGCTTGATACGCCATAGGATCAGCATAGTCTTGGGTTACTATTGTTTCTCTTAATATTGCATTTGAAGCAAATGGATCAAAATTTTCAGTTGTTATTTTAACTAATGCCTGTATATACTTAGAATCACCGTCTAAATCATTGTCATTATCTACTGGTGCTGCATAAAATTGACCAGGTAAGATGTGATTGTTTATATCAGTTGTCTCTAAATCAGGATGATTTCTTATACGGACACTTTGTTCCTTGCCAGACGAGAATCCACCTTGTGTTAATACTTTTTCAGTAGACTTGAATGTAGTGATGGCATCTCCATTTCTATTTGTCATCCCTAAAAATTTATTCAAAACGTTATCCTCGAACCATCCCCAACGAATCCAAGTATTAGTTACTTGCTTATTTTTTATCTCTGATATAAATTTATTCGGTTCAAATGCAAGCTCACGAAAATCACCCTCAGCATCTTTATAACTCTTATAATCAACTTCATCTCTTTTACTTGTTCCCCCTCTTTGTTGAAACTGTCCTTTAATATAATCATCAATCTTATCAACGAATAGTTTTAATGTGACATTTGTATTGAGTGTTATTATTTCTGGTACTTCTCCAGTTTTATTACCCCCTCCACCAAAAAACTTTGTTGCTTTACTTATTTTTTTCTGAACTTCTTGTTCACTTTCCTTTGGATTCAAATCAAAACTTTGAGTCTTATCTATGGTATTGATATTTGGCATCGTATTATCTAACACGCTAACACCAGTGCTTAGTAGGACAGTCTGACAATCAAACCCACCATCTGCCCTATTGGTGAATTCAAAATTTTTAACAACACCTACCATTATATCAAAATCACCTTGACCACCTATGATTATGTCCTTATAATCTTCAAATGCATTACTTAAAATTTTACCATTGGCACCGATTAATTTTGGTATTGATGCTGTGTTTTTACTACCATACACCCAACCCCATTCCAATAGAACTGTTTTTCCAGTAGCTAAAAAATGTGGCATCAACTCATCAAGTTCACCGAAATCCCAACAAATCCAACTTATCGTTGCTTCTCTCAATGACTTTACCCCACCTTTAAATGTAACATCAATTGATTTGATACCAGGCATTGGTCTTGAATTTTGATTTACTGTTACATGATCACCCTCTTGTTTATAAAATGCTGATTCTCTATTTTTAAAACTTTGACCTTGAAGTAGTGCCTGTGATTCATATAATTTATTATTCTGCAATGCAGTACCTGTAAATTTACCAGGCCCATACGATCTAGGTGAATATACATCGTAACCTGCATACATATTACCATCATTTTTTAATTTACCAGCCATTAAGGTAACTGGATTATTTTGATTTGAAACCATCTTTATATAAGTGGTTCTTGTGGCCATATCATCAAATGTTAATTCATCGGAATTGTTTGATGTATTTGGGCCAGAAGTGTTATGATTGCGTAAAGCTTTCATCTTTTGAAACATTCTTTGTTGTATTTTCTTTGGGATTGGTTCTAAGTTAATCACAACTTAACCCTCTTGATTTAATTCTATGAATCTCTGTACTATTTTTTCAACATCACTTGGGATTCTAAGTAAGGTTGCTGGTGATAATGCTATCTTACCCCTTATACCATTTGCTTTTGCTATAATCCACCACAATGTATTGTCCCCATAATACTTACTGGCTAAACTATCAACCCTATCACCAATTTTTGAATATATAAATTGATCGGCATTTTCAATTGGTATTTCTGGATATAAAGTGGTTCTGTACACCGATACACCAGACTTATCACGTTTTGTTCTTGTTGTTGAATATCTTCTCATTTTACAATCCTACTTTACCCAACAAGCCTCTTGTTACATCACCCAAATCGTTGGATGGGTTGGGTGAGTTGAAAGCTTCTAATAGACTACTTCCTATACCACCTAAGCCTAAATTTTTCTCTTGTATATACGTTTCTGAAGCCACCCAAGGTACATCAAAGTGTTTCTGAGTTGAAGATGGCATTCTATCACCGATATAAATAAAACTACAAGCAACTTGAATATACTTCGGTAGTTTTGCAAAATCAACTTCCCATGTTGTATTATCTTGTACTGTATAAACTAATGAAGATATATAACCAGGTGCATCTTGATACATTTGACCAATTGTTAGTTTTGAAAACGGTGCAATCATTACACCTTCTTTAACATCCGGATATGTCAATCCAGCTAAATAATTTAATTTTTCCCATAGTGTAACCAATTCAGCATCAGATTTTGGATAAACATCAAAACTAAAACTTATTTCTCTATTTGTACCTTGATAAACATAAACCATATCTGGTCTGCCAACATACCTTTCTGGAGAATATTCAGGTGAGAATGTATCTGTTATACCACTTAGTATTGCTCTGAATACTATTGGTTTATTGGTACGAGCATCTACAAATTTAAATGGGATGTGATCTAATGTACCATGTTCTTCATCTTTATATTTTGTACTACCATATGGAATAAGATTAACCTTGTCTATACCAACATCTTCAAATGCTCTATGATCTAATTTTGCAAGTTGGGCCTTACTTAATTTTCCAGCGTCTCCAAGCAACCCTTTTGCAACTTCTTGGGTTTTCGTAGCAAGGGCTGCAGCACCTTTAGCACCTTTTATACCCTTATCTACAATTGAACCACCGAGTTCTCTTAATTTTTGAAACTTAGGTACTTTTATTGATGGTAATGGCATACTAAAATCTGGACTTAACCCAAACCCACTAACACCACTAAGCACTGAATTACCACCTGTAAGTCCATCTAAATTGAATCCACCAAAACCCCCTATACCCCCACTAAAGTCAATACCTTTAAATGCAATCTTTTTTGGCTTTCTTTTCTCTGCAAATGCTATAGCTCTTGTAGAAATACCATCTACTATTTTACTTCCAAGTTTTTTTGCACCAACACCTGCAGCTTCAGCTAGTGCGTTACCGGCTGCACCAAAATCAGTTATATTCCTACCATGTCTATTAAACATCATACCAGGAACACCTGGTATACTGAATGTAGATAGTGGGTTGAATACCTGTGGATTTAAATCTAGTAATCCACTATCTGCAGCTATTGCCGTTACCATACCAGCAGCTGTGTCAAGAAATGCGTCATCACTCACCGTATTAGAACCCATTCCCATAACTTGNGTATATGCCCTATCATATTTATTCTGTCTATGTAGAAAATTTTGTTTGATGNAATATGTTGATATTGGATTTGCGAATTTACCAATTCTNATNACATCAGCTTTATATCTATTTGTAAAGGTATTAATATTTCTACCAAANNCNGGTGATGCAGTTTTACTTAAAATATCAATTCCAGCTTCTATAAATGAAGTCGCTGTAGAACTCAAAGTATCAATTCCAGCGGCTAGAGGAGCACCTATTGTAAACTTACTTCCAGGTGGTGATATTAGAGATGTTGCTGCACCAGTTACGTTTGATAAATCAACACCATCACTCCATCTCTGACCTATACCTCTTACAACTTTAGGTTGATTACTTATACCCACTCTTGCGTTTGATCCAATTTTAAATTTAGTATAATAATTATCTAAACTCAATCCATTTCTTGTAAATCCGTTATTTTTTAATTCTGTTTTACCATCGTTGTGTAATTTATATAACCTAGATTTTAGTGCAGTGTTTGGTGCAATAGTTGGAAATTTATTATCAGAATTATTTAATGGTACAAAAGTAAATGAATATTGATTTGGAACGACAGCATGGTTAACAAGTCCATTTATACCAACAGTTGATATTTGTTGAAGTGGCGTTGGATTATTACCTAAATTATATGTATTGTTAGCTTTATTAGTGGGTGAAAATATAGGTGCAAAATCTAGTTTTTTATCTAAGTATAGGGTTGTTGGTATGGGTGCAACATTCAGTTCATTATGTGGAAAACTAGGTGTGTTACCCGCTGTAAATGTATTACTACCAAAATTTTTGTTTATTGCAGATAAATCAGTTGTTGGTGTGACCAACCTTGATTGTAATCTAGCTCTACCAATTGAAGCATCTATCTCTTGTCTAGTTGGAATGGGAGCAAATACTGCACTTGTGAGTGGTGTAACATTTGGTGTTATTGGTTGTTCATTTAATTGTGGAGTTTGACCACCAATATTACCACCTGGTTCACTAGGTTGGTTTCCACCTTGCAATGATAGTAATGATTTCAGTTCCACTAAAGGCATATTATTTTCCTAGTTATCAAAGCCAAATACGGATTTAAATTTCGTGTGGAATCCACTAGATGATTTGTTTGTTGACTCTGTTGCTGCAGCTATTCTATTTAAAGCTTCTAATTCTGATTTTGAGTTTGCAGCCATTTGTTGTGAATTTTGGGCATTCATTCCATCCTGTGACCTTACAAGTCTTGATAATTCTTCTGTATCAACACCTAGAGCAGCACCTAACGCTCTTCGTTGTTCAACATTCATCTCTCTAAAAGCCGCTTCGCCACCGGCTTGTTTCTTAATTTCCGCTAGTAATTCATCTTGTTTACCAAGAAATGCTAATTCTCTGGCCTTATCTGTATTTATTTCTCTACCCAATAATAATGAAGCTTCTAATTGTTTTTCAATAGAATCTTCAAAACTAAGTAGTGATTCAGATATACCAGCTACAGTACTTAGATTTAATCCTAGTTTACGAGCTGCTACTGAGGCTGCTAATATATTACCACCACCATCTCTACCATACTCTGCAAATAATTTAGTGTTTTCTGCTATATCTTTGTAGATATCTCCAGGAAGGACTCCAGCCTGTCTTATTATCTCTTTAGTTAATTTTGCATTATTTATGAGTTCTTCTCTGCTCATATCAGATATGGATTCCTGAATACTTAATATTTTTGTAAATGCTGCCTGTTCAATTCCTAACTGATTGGCAGTGTCTGCAATGTTTCTCACCATCGATGTTGTTGCTATATCAATACCACCTAAGTCTCGGCGAATAGCATTAAAAGAATCTCTGGCTTCCTCAGCTGATATTTTCAATCCAACTAGATTGACTGCAGCTAATTTTAATTTAGCTTCAATTGCTATAGCTTCTGTTCTACTAGTACCAAATTCTTTTGCCGTTTTAGATGCTGCTTTATTGACTGCATTAAAGGCTATCGCTATCCCTACTAATACTGCCGCTACCGCGACATAAGGATTTGCAGCTGCAACTATATTTAACAATCTAGCTCCAGCTATTAATTTTTTTGTACCTTCTAATCGTTGTTTAACATTTTTTACTAATTCGTTTGCCAGATTAAGAGCTTCTGCATCCAACATTCCACTTTTTACTTTTTCTTTATTTGAATTGTTATTTATTTTATTTGCAGATTTAGCAGCAGCTAAAGACATTTCTTCTACTTTGAAGATTTTATTTACCACACTTTCCATTTTATCATAACTGACAAGTTGATCTTTTAACTCTTGACTTATATTTCTGAGGTTTCCTTTTGTTTCTTTTCTCTGTGTGGAGAATTTACCTCTAGCTCCAGTTTCTTTATTTTCAGCCATCTACTTTACTCCGGCTTTCTTCCAAATGTCTCTTTTATACTTGTCTTTTTGAGCTTTGGTCATACTCTTCATGTCATTTTCTATATCTTTAACTAAAGCCGCTACTCTATTCATTTTTTTACCAAATGACGGGTCTTTTTTAGCCATGTCGTTAGCAACATCTTGACCAACTTTAGTGGTAATTTTACCAAACATTTTTTCAAGAAATCCTTCTATTATTTCTGGTTTTAAATTTTTGTAATTTGCCATTTAACTTCCTTATACTAAAATTAAGTACTATAACTCATTAATAAATATCAACTATAGTTAAATTTACTTTTTATATTTGTCCAATTCTTTTTTCATGGCCACAGATTCAGCTTTGTAGAAAGTACCTAATCTTTTTAGGTAAAAATGTCGAAGGTATATAGGTAAGTTATAGACCTCACCAAAGGTAAACCCACCTTTTGAATGTAATATTATTTGAAATATTTCTTCATGTAAATCTACTTTATACTCAGCGGGTAGGCCAAAAAAATCGTACGGTGATTGGAATCATCACCGTTGTCTCCTTTCCACTTGAATCTAAAATTGTGGTGTTCATGTCTACATCTGGTGTTATAGAAGCCATATGGTTTCTAAAAGCAAGAGAATCAATAGATAAAAATTCACTATCTATAAAATTAAATATATGCTGTGGTTTGGCATTACCATCGACAGATTTTATAATTCTTTTTAACCTAGTTGTTAATTCTGAACTATATTCTTTTGATAATTTTTTTCTTGCTTCCAATTCTAATTCTATTTCTTTTTCATCTTTAGCATTTAATATTTTAAATGTAACTTTTCTTTTTGAATTTGGTAATTCAAATAAAAATTCATTAGTACCTTTTTCAATTGCATCAAAATCTAATTTCTTAGGTTCTAATGTTGATAAGTCTATTTTTTTTTCCACTCCATCATATTCAAATTGATAATCCTTACCATATCCAAGAATACGGGCTGCTATCATAATTGCATTCTTATCACCTACCAGTAAATCATCAATTTTAATGGATTTATCTACTATCAATGATTGTAATAACACATCAATTACAGTTCCTTGTTTTATCAAGTTTTGTGATGTTAATATATCTTCTTCTCTTGCGGTCATGTACTTTACTTCTACCTTACCCTTGGATAAAGGGTGACCATCCATGTAGAAATAACCCTTAGATGGTAATTCTACCATCTCTGTGGGAAATTTATAATCAGCCATTTATGACTCCTTGTATTGTATACTTATATATATAACTTATTGTTTTGTAAAACTAATTTATTTTTTACCAAATTTCTCTGCTGCTGTAACTCCCAATCCCACTACGGATATGTACATAAAACACTCTAGTATTTTATCTTTTACTTCAAAAGCTGTAAAGGTGTCTGCACCCCAACTACAAATCAACATAAAGAAAGCTGCAAAACCAACAAATCTTTTACTTGAAATTTTTGCATCACTTGATAACATTTCTCTTAAAAAACTCATATTTACTCCTTAGAATTGTAAGATAGCGTAGTCATACTTCAATGTTAGAGTAATTTCAGCTGGATCACTTGATGAATAATCTAAATCACCAAAGTTAGCCTGTTCGATGTAAGCACCTTTAAGTACCCACTCTTCAACAACATCACCGACTGGCCCTAACAAATTGAAAGTAACATCTTTTTTATAAAAATCTGAATACCCATCTCTACCGGTAACGGACTCATGTGATAGTCTAACCCACTCCATAACTGCTTGTGCTCCACTTGGAACTACAGGATCATAAAGTACAACATCGATAGGTTGCCATGCACCCTTTCCTTTAATATATCGTTTAACATTTATATGGTCTAAGACTATCTCTTCAAATTGAATCGATGGTCTGTTTGCAGTTTTGATCAGATATGCTGGAATACCTTCAATGTACATGATGAACCGATTCTTTGTTTTCGGTTCAAACGGTGTGAACATTATTTCTGACGGGTCTAGTGTAGCCATTCTTTATTCTCCTAAAAAAGTCGTTTATTTCTACTCATAAATAAATATCATCTAAATAAATTTTTAGTTATTTATAAAAAGAAAAACCCCTAGTTAAAGGGGCTTTTCAGTATACATTATGTTATAAGTTAAACTTATTCAGGAAATGTAGCTCCTGTTGGTTGAACAACGAAGTCTAGTACAATAAACTCAGCAGTTCTTGTAGGTTGTACGAATATCTGACCAACCAACTGATTTCTATCTACGACATCAGGTGTATTATTAGATTCATCCATAACAACTCTAAAAGCACTTAATCCACTATTAGATTGAACTTGTTCAAGATAAGGATTTACGATATTTAAGAATCTATTCCTTAGTGCCTGGGTATTTTGTTCAAATACTAAATACCTTGATGCACTTGCAATAAATTTTCTAACTGTAATCAATAATCTACGAACATTGATTCTATCCAAAGCAGATGGTTTAGATTGTAGTGTTTTTTGTCCAAATACTACAACTCCTTGACCAGGAAATGATGCAATTGGGTTAACTCTACCTTCATAAAGTTCATCTCTTTCAGCGTGAGTCAATCTTGTAGCCGCTTCTAATACAGAAGTCAACCCACCACGATTTAATCCAGCTGGAGCAAACCATTCATGAGAAACTCTATCAGTATATGATATCACACCAGGTAATACTACTGATGGCGGAACCCATACTGGTTTTTGAGTATCTCTATTTGGTATTTTAATCCACGGATAGTATGTTGCAACATAGTTAGTATCTAATGAATTAACCGTATCAACAACAGTCTGTACTGAATCAGTATAAGCTGCTGAATCCATGATGTATAATGCATCTGCCCTAGCTTCTGTCTTTGATATAGCATGATTTGTTACACTTGAATGTAATCTATGAATAACACCAGGTGTTACCAGTAAATTAATATCAAATTCATCAGGATTACTAATAGCATTAATTGCTCTTTTATAAGCTAGAGTACCATTAGCAGTTGTGGATGATAAATCAAATCCCTGTGTATTTGTATTGACAATTTCAGTTCCTACGAAATAAGGTGTTGCTGGATTACGACCATCAAACCCAAATTGAAAAGGAACAGCAAATTTCAACTGAGCTGTTGCAGAACCACTAAGTGATAATGGTACAGCTGTTCCAGAATACTTAGAACCAAGTTCGGATGCATCGTTAGTTCCAGTAAAATTTTCCAATGACATAGTTACATTATTTCCAGTTCCAGCATTTAGAGGAATTGGAGCAAGATATTGTTCATTATCATCACTAATCTTTGAAGTTAAAAAGTCAAATCCATGTAATACGGAAGAGTCAAATGTACCATTAGAATTAGTTTGATTTGATTTAAATGAAGCTGATGGTATTGTCGTAGTTCCTAAAGATGTGTTGTTTAGGATATCAAATCCCATAGGTACAACTGTCTTTGGAAATTGACTTATATTACTATCAACTTTAGTAAAATCACCAACTCTAATATGTTTACTTAGATTAGGATAATCACCATAATAGGTTAATTTTCCATTTGAATCTATTTCAACAAATCTATCACCAATTCTCTTTGCAAAATAGTTTGGAGAATTTGAATCAAATGTTAAAGCATCAAATTGTTCTAAAATAGTATCGTCATTAGTTCCATTTGGATTATGTACTCTAGCTTGAATTGAAAAAGTACCATAATCTGAACCAGGTACATCATCAGCCCTTTTAATATTTAATATTGCAATTTTAATATCTTTATTTATATCACTACCATGTGAACGAGTATATACTCTAAATAGTTTATATCTCGCATCACCAACTAATTGTGATTGTATATAAGGTGTTCTTGCACTATTGTATGCAACATTACCAGTATATGAGTTTTCATTTCCTAAGGCATCAATAGAAGTTACACCACCTTGAAAATCTAAACCATTTGCTTCATTTTTAGCTGATACGGTTGATGTTGTAGCAGCACCAAATATAAGATGAGAAGCTCGTTTAAATACCTTGTAGACATATACAGATG
>JGI24005J15628_10001695_pt1 | contig 11658 bp, 10 predicted proteins | sample LinPmetageLP40_FD_15628 | JGI IMG/M metagenome (IMG submission 15628) | reverse complement strand
GGAAACCAGTTCATGGCTACTCCAGATGATTATTTGGCTTCTTTTAGTTTATCCATAGTAAACTCTAGCTCTAAAGAATTTTTGTTACAAAAAGATGTTAATTTTGTGCAGGAATATAACCCTAACTCGGCAACTACGGGAGTGCCGAAGTATTACGCTATGTATGATGTAAACAATTTTATAATTTCGCCTACGCCAAACGCTGCGTTTGACACGGAAATTCATTATTACTACAGGCCGGTTAGTTTAACAAAAAGTAAGGTTAATTTAACCGTAAGCAGCGTTTCAGGAACCTTTGCAGCTAGTGAGACTATAACGGGTGGAACTAGCGGCGAAAGCACAACAATTAATTCCATTACATCTACCACGGTATTTGTAATAACTCTTCCTACGGGAGATTTTACTGTTGGGGAAACAGTTACAGGGGGCACAAGCGGGGCTACCGGGACCGTTGTATCAACCTCTGCTGATACAACATTAACTTGGTTAAGTGAGAACGCACCTAATGCTCTTTTGTATGGAAGTCTGATAGAAGCGTACACCTTTATGAAAGGTGAAGCTGACGTTATGAAGATGTACAGCGAACGATTTATAGAGTCTTTAGTTAGGTTGAAAGACTTAGCCGAGTCCCGTGAAAATGATGACTCAAACAGGCAGGGGCTACCAAGAAGGGCCCGTTCGTGAAAATTGCTATTGTTGGACTAGGAGGCAGTTACGCTGACTACATTTCTGCGCGAGTTGCTTCTCAAGAATTTGATGAAATATGGGGCATAAATTGTATCGGCGGTATTATTCACGTAGATCGCACTTTTATGATGGACCCTGTGACAAGGTTTTTAGACACAGAGAATGCAGGATCTCAAACGGGGATAGCTAGAGAGTTTTTAGCTAAAAACACTGCCCCCATCTATTCTTGCGTAGAGCACCCCGATTTTCCCGCTATAGAACTGTATCCACTAGAAAAAATCGCTAAAGCCACTGGTCTGTGTTATTTTAACAACACGGTAGCTTACGCTATGGCTTACGCTGTTTGGAAAAAAGTAGAGAAGGTATGTCTTTTTGGCATAGACTTTACCTACAAAAACGTAAACATGGCGGAGTCTGGAAGAGCTTGCGTAGAATTTTGGTGTGCTACAGCTATTTCAAAAGGTATAAAAATAGAAGTAGCTCACCGATCCGGCTTAATGGATACTAATGTACCAGATAATGAAAAGCTATACGGCTACCATAGATTAGATGACCCGTTAGTTCAAACTATTGAAAACGGTAGTCTTTTGATAACAAAACAGTCCAAGATTCAACCGCCAGAGCCCGTAGAATCCGACCCTGTTATTTTTGGGAGACATGATAATGTTTGATTTAGGTTCAGGAAGTGTGGGAGCAGTTAATATAATGACCTCCGAAAATGGGGGTTTATCTAACGATCAAATAGCGGAAATGTTAGCTAACAAGCTTATTTATATTTCTGACGATGCTCCAGAACCCATACGTTTACAAGCTGAAGCCTTTAGGGATAGGGTAAGAAATCTAGCACAATACTATATAGAGTTGGCTAGAAAGGAAGAACGTGCTAGTATTTGCGCCAAGGTCCGTGAAGCTGGGCAAACGGAATTAGCAAACGCTATTGGGAGACTGTAATGGCAATCGCACAAGCAATGTGTACAGCATTTAAGCAAGAGTTAATGCTAGGAACACACAATTTCGCAACAAATGGTAACGCTTTTAAATTGGCTTTGTATGCAGAGGGTAGCGGCGGTAAGTCTAGCACTACAGCAACTCTTGGTGCGGCGACCACTGCTTTTGTAACAACAGGAGAAGTTGCTTCAAGCGGTACATATGCTACCGGGGGTGGCGCACTTACAAAAGTTGCTCCTACCACTTCTGGGACAACAGCTTTAACTGATTTTGCGGATATTAGTTTTACGACAGCTACGATTACTGCAATGGGTGCATTAATTTATAATGACACTAATAGTAATAAAGCGGTGGCTGTACTAGATTTTAGTTCTAACAAAACATCTACTTCAGGAACTTTTACAATTCAGTTCCCTACAGCGGATGCGAGTAACGCCATCATTAGGATTGCATAACGGAGTTTAACCGTGTCAATTGTATCAGGTTGGGGACGAGGCAGTTGGGGTTCCGGAGCTTGGAACCAAGCTGGTGCAGTAGAAGTCACTGGTGTAGTTGGCACAGGCGCAGTTGGTAATGTAACCGTTGAAGCTTCGGCTGTTTTTGCAGTAACTGGAGTTTCAGGAACTAGCGCAGTAGGAAATGAAAGCGTAACGGCTGGAGCAACTTTTGCAGTAACTGGAGTTGCGGGAACTAGCGCAGTAGGAAATTTAAGTGTAACGGCTGGAGCAACTGTTGCAGTAACAGGGGTAGTCGGCACAAGCGCAGTAGGAAATTTAAGTGTAACGGGTGAAGCAATTTTTGCTATAACCGGTGTAACTGGAACTGGCGCAGTAGGAACTGTAAGTGTAGCAGAGGGCGTAGGAGTATTCCCAGTAGGAGTGGTTGGCACAGGCGCAGTAGGAGAAGAGGTTATTTACAGGGAAATTATCCCGTCACAAACACCAAACTGGTCAGGTGTAACAGTTTCACAAACACCAAACTGGACTGATATAGCAGCGTAAGGACAAGAAAATGGCAAGCACCTATGTAAATGATTTACGACTTAATGAATTAGGTACTGGTGATGGCTCCGGTACTTGGGGAACAACAACTAATACAAATCTTGAGCTTATAGCTGAAGGTCTTAGTTTTGGCACAGAAGGTATAACAACTAACGCTAATACGCATACATCAACGGTTGCTGATGGAAGCACAGATCCAGCTAGATCAATGTTTATAAAATATACAGGTACTTTGGATTCTGCTTGTACAATTACTATTGCTCCAAATACCATAAGTAGAGTTCATTTTATTGAAAATGGTACATCAGGCTCACAAAATATAATTATTAAACAGGGTTCTGGGGCAACAATTACCATTCCTCCCGGAGATGTTAAAGCTGTTTATCTTGATGGCGCAGGATCTGGCGCGGCGGTTGTTGATGCTTTTGCTTCTCTGTCCGTTGTAGATCTTAAAGTTCAAGATGATTTAACCGTCACTGATGCTATTACTGCATCCGGTGTGATAACAGGTTCAACCCTTGAGGCAACTGGCGACACCTCTGCTGGTGACAATGCGGCTATTGGCTACACTAGCGCAGAAGGTCTTATCCTTACAGGGCAAGGCTCAACAAATGATGTTACGATAAAGAATGATGCGGATGCGGATGTTCTTGAAATACCTACAGGCACTACAAACGTAACGATTGCAGGTAACTTGGGCGTTGGCGGTACGGTTACTGGAACAGGCACTTCTGTATTTGCATCACTGGATATCAGCGGTGACATAGACGTAGATGGCACAACTGATTTAGACACTACGAATGTCGTAGGCGCATTCACGGTTACTGGTGATGTGACACTAAACGATGGTTCGCCTAACCTTCGCTTGAAAGACACGGATACAAATAGATTTGTAGATTTACTGTATGGTACTAGGGTTGCAACAATAAGAAATACAATGGCTGCTGGTGAAGACATAGATACCGTTGAGCCATCTATGGTGTTTAGCTTTAAGGATGATNGCGAAACCAGAACNGCTGTAACCATAGACCACGATGCTAATACTATTTTTAGTGGTGACATAAGAAAAAGTACAGCAGGTACAAGCAACTTTGCAGCAGGAGTCAATGCTGGTAACTCAATACAATCTGGCGGCAATAACAATGTGCTAGTTGGGGATGAAGCAGGAACTGCAATTACTACTGGAGAGTATAACACTGCTGTTGGAACTAATGCTTTAGATGCAGCTACCACTCCAGATTACAATACAGCCGTGGGATATGATTCCATGACTAATAATACCACTGGCGCAACTAATACAGGAGTCGGCGCACACAGTTTAAAAGCCAATACTGAAGGCAATAATAACGTGGCTGTTGGTTTTGGTTCTTTAGATGTAAATACAACAGGCAGTGATAACATAGCCATTGGATATGATGCTGGGGGAGCNTCTACTACAGGCCACTCTAANGTAGCCATCGGTAGAGATGCTCTGTTAACTGAAGATACAGGCAGAAAAAGTGTAGCAATCGGTTATCAGGCACTTAGGGTACAAAACTCTGATGCAGATAATCTTAATACGGCTGTCGGGTATCAAGCTGGTGTAGCCATAACTACAGGCGTAGAAAATGTAGCAGTCGGCGCACTTTCTCTTGATGCAAACACGACAGGCTCAAACAACGTAGCCGTTGGAAGAAATGCTCTAAGCGGAAACACCACTGCGGTTAACAATACGGCAGTCGGTGACAGTGCTTTGTTTTCAAACACGACAGGAGCAGGAAATACTGCTCTTGGAGAAGGTGCGTTAATTTCAAACACTACTGCATCAAGCAACACTGCTATCGGAAAAGGTGCTTTAGCGGCTTGCACAACAGGTGGTTCAAACGTAGCAGTCGGTCTAAACGCAGGGGATGCAATAACGACTTCACCAGCTAACACTCTTGTTGGTCACAATGCTGGAAGTGCCATCTCTACTGGTAGCGGTGAGAATGTTTGTATTGGAAATAATGCTGGTGCGCTTATGACTACAGGCGCACAAAATGTATTTATTGGTGACCAAGCGGCGGCTGGTGCGAATGTTACAGGTGCCACAAATACCGCTATTGGTGACAATGCGGCTCATTCTCTTACTAGCGGAGCTAACAACTCATATATTGGCTCAACTGCTGGTAATAAAAATACTACAGGTTATCAAAACACAAGTTTGGGAAGTGCCGCACTTCCTAAGACCACGACGGGCTTTAGCAATACGGCTGTTGGATTTACAGCAATGGGGTCACAAACTACTGGTTTTAACAACACTGCTATGGGAAAAGGTGCGCTTTCAAATTGCTCAACAGGTGATAACAACACTGCCATAGGCGAGGTTTCTGGTGCTGATGCTGTTCACAATGTGACCACCGGAGACAACGCAATTATTGTTGGAAACAACTCCAGTGCAAATGCTTATATTAAGATTGATTGGACTGTAACATCTGACCAAAGAGACAAAACACAAATAACTGATTGTCCACATGGTTTATCTTTCCTTATGGATTTACAACCACGTTCTTTTTATTTTCGCAAACAAAGAGATTCTGATTTAACGTCTGGACCTAAAAGATATGGTTTTCTAGCCCAAGAAGTTATTGCTTTGGAAGGCAGTGACCCTGTAATTATTGATAATGAAGACACAGAAAACCTTAAATATAAAGGTGAAAGTTTAGTTCCTATTCTGGTAAATGCCGTTCAGGAATTAAAAACACAACTTGATGCTGCAATGGCACGTATTACAGAACTGGAAGGATAATAAAATGGCACGAACAACAGAAGAAAAAGCACAAGACTACACAGCAATGGGTCACAGTGTTGAATTAATTACTGATATTATTGCTGGCAATGCAATGGCAGATAAAGAAGCGTCTGACCGCCAGTCTTGTGTGGACAGAAATGTAGAACACTTGGAACATATGAAAGCAATGACTGATTGGGGTAGTGAGTCTATGACTGCCACAACCAACGCTATCAACGCTGGAAAAGGCTACACAGCTTCTTAGGAGAGTAAATTGCCTCTAACTAAGTTGCAGTTTAGACCCGGAATTAATAGGGACGTAACCTCTTACTCAAATGAAGGGGGTTGGGTGGACTGTGAAAAAGTGCGTTTTAGACAGGGTTATCCAGAAGTTATTGGCGGCTGGGAAAAATACTCTTCTAACACTTATATTGGTACAGCCCGGTCGTTATTTAATTGGACAGCCTTGAACGGCGATGATTTGTTGGGTGTTGGAACTGAAAAAAAGTTCTACATTGAGCAAGGTCAGGCTTTTTATGATGTTACCCCAATTAGAGCCACCACAACAGACGGTATAACTTTTGCTGCCACAAACGGGTCCTCTACAATTACAGCAACTGACAGTACACATGGCGCAGTAGAAGGAGATTTTGTCACTATTTCGGGAGCGGTTAGTTTAGGGGGTCTGGTGACAGCGAATGTACTAAATCAAGAATATGAGATTGTTTCCGTACCAACCATAAACACGTTTACTTTTGTAGCAAAAGACACTAGTGGGGCTACCGTGACAGCTAATTCTAGCGATAGCGGCAACGGCGGATCCGGTGCGGACGCGGCCTATCAGATAAATATTGGCCTTAACACGCAGGTCGGCGGCACCGGTTGGGGTGCGGGCACTTGGGGTGCAGGGGGTTGGGGACAGGCTTCTAATCAAACTACCGTGGCCGAGTTAAGGTTGTGGAGCCAAGATAATTTTGGCGAGGACTTGGTCATAAACCCTAGAGATGGGAGCATTTTTTATTGGGATAAAAGCGATGCCGTTACAAACAGAGCGGTAGAGGTAGGCGCTCTTTCAGGCACAACCGATACTCCTTCGATAGCCAAACAGGTAATGGTGTCCAATGACAGGCATGTTATTGCTTTTGGCACCAATCCTTTAGGGGCTACAGCCCAAGATCCTTTGTTAATACGTTTTTCAGACAGGGAAAACATCCTTGATTGGGAGCCCAAGGCTACAAACACCGCGGGGGATTTAAGAATAGCTTCTGGTTCGCAGTTTGTCAGAGCCATCAAGACCAAGCGCGAAATAATTATTTTTACGGATAGCTCCTTGCACTCAATGCAGTTTATCGGAAGCCCGTTTACTTTTGGTATACAGCCCTTGTCTACAAATACTACAATCATGGGGCCAAATGCAGCGGTAGCCGTGGAAGACGCAGTCTTCTGGATGGGTAGAGAAAACTTCTATTTATACGATGGCGGCACCAAACCAATACCTTGTAGCGTAAAAGAACGTGTATTCTTTGATTTTGACTTTGCACAAACTGACAAAACATTTGCCTGTGTAAACTCACAGTTTAACGAGGTTACATGGTTCTACCCCTCTAACACCAATTCTTTGGCAAACGGTGGCACGGGAGAAAACGACCGCTATGTCACCTATAATTATCTAGAGAACACTTGGTATTACGGCACCTTAAAGCGTACAGCTTTCATAGATAGGGGCATACGACAATTCCCTATAGCTGCCGCAGACAACTACTTATACAACCACGAACTTGGATATTTAGATGACGGCGTAGCCTTTACGTCTTCAATAGAATCCAGTCCAATAGATATTGGAGACGGGCAGCAGTTTACGTCGATTAGGCGTATAATTCCTGATTTTACTTTCAACGGTTCCACCGCAGATACTCCGAAGGTTGATGTTACAATTAGCACTAAAAACTTTCCGGGCGGGGATTACCTGCAAGCTGATTTAGCAACGGTTAGTCGTACATCAACGTCTACTACCGTTCCTTTTGAACAATTTACGGACAAAGCTGACCTACGGGTAAGGGGCCGCTCTTTTTCTTTAAAGGTGAATTGTACCACTGCGGGTGTTCGTTGGCGTTTGGGCAGTCCCAGAGTAGATCTAAGACCGGACGGGAGGCGTTAATGGCTAGTAATGTTACACCTTTTCCAAGGTTACCGAGCCCGCCTCAACAGATTGATCCGCGGTATATAAACGACTTGGTAAGAACCTTGGAGGTTGTTTTAACACAGCTACAGAACCCGCAGCTAAACTTTCAACAAGTACCTAGCATGGGGATTTCTAACACCTTTCTTCAAGGCGATTTGTATATTGCAGATGGGGGATTTTTAAAGTTAGCTGCCCAGACAGACATTTTTAGTGGGTCAGTAAGTGCGACTACTTCTGTTGGAACGGTCACAGTAGCTGTTTCCTAGAGTAGACGTAGAACTAAAAAAAGCGTAAAGTACGAAAACACCGTAATATAGGAACGGGATATGGCACAAGCGGAATTACAAAAAGAGTTTACCTTCCCGGCGGGAGGTATTGCCGATTTTTATAAGGATGACGAAGAACTTGCCGCGATGGACAGAGAAGACGCGCAGCGAGCCTTTGGAAATAACGGTATTGCCAACTTCCAAGATGTAGCCACCCGCATGGCCTCTTACGGTCGCTATGGCGACGACAAGCTCGTACACGCCGAAACAGGCGAACTGATTGTTCCAAAAGCACTTATTGAAGATAACCCCAAGCTGCGCGACTCCATATTTGGTCATCTGCGCGACATGGGCATTGAGGATCCAGAGCGGTATGTTGTGGGTTCAGGAGCCAACTCTATTAACCCTGATACGGGGTTACCTGAGTTTTTCTTCAAGAAGATATTTAAAAAAGTATCTAGGGCCATCAAGAAGGTTAGCAAGAAGGTTGTTAAAGTCGTCAAGAAGGCGGCTCCGGTTATTATACCGTTTGCTTTAAACGCAATATTTCCCGGTCTTGGAGCAATTTATGCTGGTGCATTAGGGTCTGGAATTGGCACGTTGGTGCAGGGCGGCAGCTTAAAAGACGCTATGAAGAACGCTTTAATTGGTGGTGCTATTGGTGGTGCGACAGCCGGTATATCTGGTGGACTGAACGCGGCCCCCGGCCAGACCTTCTCACAAGGCGCAGTAACCGGAATTAAGAAAGCGGCCAGCCTGTCTAACTTGACCACAGCCGGTCAGCAGCTAGCTACTGGTCAGTTTGGACAATCTGGTTATGACAAAATCTTGGCGGAACAAGCGGTTTCGGCTCCCGTAACCGCTTCGGCCACGTTTGAAGAAGCCAAGAATTTACAGCTAGCTAGTGCAGATGGTAGTCTTCCGCAGGGAGTTGAGATACCTACAACAGACGCCGGTACTGGAACGACAGACGCCGGTAAGTTCTTACAAAATAGAGCAGCGGCAGCAGACGCCGCTAACCTTTCTTTTGACGATGCAAATTTATTTGCTGGTCCGGATCCCGCCTTGGCTAATGTTCAATTAAACCCTGTTCTAACTGGAGACGGCACAAACCTTGTTGATACTTTTAAAGACTATGGCTCAAAGGCTACTGATTATTTGTTTCAAGGTGGTCAAAGCGATGCCGCTGTTAATTTAGCAAAAGAAAAAGCTGGTCAGGCTTATTTAAAAGACATGGCCGCCGCGGGTATAACTCCCACACAGGCGGGTTTAGAAGCCGCTAAAGCCGCTGCCGGTCCGGGAATCCTAGCGAAATTTGGCCCTAGTGCCGCTCTAGCAGGAACCGCCGCCTACGCTCTTGGCGCATTTGATGCACCTGAAGTAGAAGAGCCTGATCTTGGTCCTACAGGCGCAGACATGTTGCGTTTAACGCCTTATGAGTACTTGATTGGACAACAAAACCTTCGGACAAGAGAATCTCAAGGGCCCGTTGTTGTTGCTTCACAATACGCCGCGGAAGGAGGGGAGATCTTCCCGCGCCGCGTAGGTGGTATTATGCCTGACGAGGGCGTCCCCGGAAAAGATAGTGTACGCGCCATGCTAATGCCCGGTGAGTTTGTTATGACTACTGATGCCGTCAAGGGACTTGGCAACGGTAACAACGATCAGGGTATAAACAACATGTATCAAATGATGCGCGGCCTTGAAGCTAAAGGAAGGGCTATGGCGTAATGGCTACCGAAACCCAAATAGTAAGAGAAGCCCCGGAGATTGAAGCCTATAAACTTGCGCTGATGAAAGACGCGCAGGGGCTTTCTAAGACCCCCGTTGGTATCCCGATGGTTGATGATCAGGGCAACCCGATCATGGAGACATACACGGACGAGGCCGGTAACGAGCAAACTAGACAACGGGTACAGCTTCCAACTCAACAGGTAGCGGACTTTACCGGACTGCAAAATCAGGCATTTACTAGCGCGGGTCAAGCTGGTGGTATCGGTGGTTACCAGCCATACCTAACTCAAGCGGGCCTTACGATGGGCGGCGCTCAAAGTCAGGTTGGGTCTGCCATGCAAACTGCCGACCCTTACCGACAAGCCGCAGAAGCGGGCATTTTGTCGTCTATGGGCGGTGTACCGGGACAGGTGACTGCCGGTCAAACCGGACTTCAAGGGGCAACAGGGGCCTCTCGCGGTTTTGCAGGCACCGGCATGACAGGAATAGGCGCGGCAGCAGGACAAATACCGTCAGCTAGAGCATTAGGGGTAGGGTCCGCGCAGCAAGGCATAAGATCTTTGCAAGGCGGTGCCAGCACGTTTAATCCAACTAGTGTTCAGCCGTTTATGAGCGCATATGAGGACGCCGCAGTACAGCAGGCTTTGGCGGATGTTCGCCGTCAAGGTGATATACAGCGGTCGCAAGTATCGGATCAAGCCATTCGGGCAGGAGCGTTTGGAGGCTCTCGCGCAGAGGTAGCTCAACGCGAGTTGGACAGAAACGTGTTGGATCAACAAGCGCGGACCGCGGCTCAGATGCGGGCGCAAGGCTTTGAGAGCGCAGCGGGCAGAGCGCAACAGGCGTTTGAGCAGGCTCGTGCTCGTCAGATACAGTCCGCAGGTCTTACGGGACAGCTTGGTCAGGCCGGAGCAGGGACCGCGCTTCAAGCGTCACAGCAGCAGGCAGCAATGGCGCAACAGGCGGCCCAGCTTGGTATTTCAGTCGAAGAGCTTGCGGCTCGCAACGCTCAAGCAGGGGCCCAGCTTGGTTTGCAGGGTCAGCAGGCGCAAGCTGCTATGTCGGGACAGTTAGGTGATCTTGGTCTGCAATACGGTCAATTTGGTTTGCAGGGCGGTGAGGCGTTGGGTACATTAGGTTTACGCCAAGCTAGTCTTGGTGAGTTGTCTCAGAATATGGGCCTTAAAGATATCCAGACTCAGTATGATCTTGGTAAACAGCAACAGCTTCAGCAGCAGGCGGGGCTTGAAGCCAAGCGTCAAAGCGACATGGCTCAGTTGTATGAGCCGTATCAGCGGTTGTCGTATCTATCAGACATTTATAAGGGGGCACCGTCTAGCCAGCAGACTATTGCTAGCTCAACCTCGCCCGGAGTATCACCAGTGCAACAGTATTTAGGCTTGGGCATAGCTGGACTATCAGCCGCAGCAGGCGCAAACAAGGCGGGGTTATTCGGATGAACAGAAGCGTATTAGCAAGACAAATGTTTGCTCAAGGCGGCGCAGCCTTTCCTGATCTGAGCGGAGACGGCAAGATCACTCAGAAGGATATCCTGATGGGGCGCGGTGTTCCTATGCAAGAGGGTGGTATTGCAGGTATGATGCCTGCCGATATGCCTCCTCCACCTATGCCTGCCGATATGCCGCCCCCCATGCCTGCGGAAGCTCCAATGGGTCAACAGGCTATTGACCCGCAGGTTCTTGAAGGACTTCTTGGCGAAGCCTCTCAATCTATCGGCAATCTGGACGAAGCTGAAGACTACGCGACTGTAATGAACTCTATCCGTGGTGATGACGCTTCCATTGAGGAGCGGTATGCAGAACTTGCTGACGTAGTTGGTCCTGAAGATGCTCAACAGACTCCGGAGTCTGTGCTTACACTGGTGCAGCCTGCTATGGCTATGGCCGCAGTAGACCAAGGCATTGGCGGTTTGGCCGCGGAAGAAATGACAGAGCCCGTGCAAGGCGCTATGGCGCAAGGCATTATGTCTACTATGGCACCCCCACCGCCGCCCGCGGCCCCACCTATGGATCCTGCCATGATGGGAGGGCCCCCGCCCGTAAATTTTAACCAAGGCGGGCTGGTCCGCCG
>JGI24005J15628_10001694_pt1 | contig 11659 bp, 12 predicted proteins | sample LinPmetageLP40_FD_15628 | JGI IMG/M metagenome (IMG submission 15628) | reverse complement strand
CCACGCGAGATCTTCTATTGGATTTCCAATATGAGCTAGTTCCCAATCAATAATCGACTCTAATCCATGTTCAGAGATAATAAAATTGCCTAATCTAAAATCCCCATGCACAAGCACATCTTCGTATTCAATTAAATTTTCTTTTTGTAAGTATTTAAAAGTTAGATCAAAAACAGGCTGTGGGTTTTCAAAACTTAAATAGAGTTTATAAAGCTCATCAAGCGAATCGTGAAAAGAAGCTTTTTTAAGATTACATAATTCTTTAGTTGAGGTGTTATGGATTTTTGCTAATGAAGCACCTATCTGAAAAAGAAGTTTGTCTCTGCAAGAATCATACTTCTCATCTCTTAATATTTTTCTAGGGATGGTCTCTCCTATAATGGATTCCATTATATAGCCTTCGCCAATTTCATTATCTTCTTCAAAATCTACAATAATTCTTGGAACAGGTACTCCATATTTTAAAACTTCACGCTGAATTTTTGACTCAAGTAGTTTGGGAATAGCTAATTGAGATTTACCCAGATAAGCAGACCTTCGCAAGACATACTCTGCTCTATTTTTTGTAATAATTTTAGTGATTTCAGCTGAGGCACCTCCAGATAAAGGAACTAGCTGTTCTATTTCTTCGTCTAGTAAATTTTCTAAGAATAATTTTATTCTATCCATCAATGGGAGATATTAACGAAGCATCTCTTTCTCCAAAATCCCATCCAGCTCCATTATTTTCATAAAATTTAAGAACTTTCTTTGCAACGGATTGAATATGAACCTCGTCTGGTCCATCATAGATTCGTGCTTCTCTAGCATGCCTATACATAAGACTTAAGGGCGTATCATCAGTTAGGCCTTTTGCTCCATGAACTTGAATAGCTCTATCTATAACATTGTGAAGCATTTTAGCGCCTACAACTTTTATCAAGCCTATTTCTATTCGAGCATCATCTCCTTGATCAATTCTTTTTGCAGCATCGAGAGTCAGGTGTCTTGAAGATTGTATTTCACATGCGCTATCAAATACGAATTTTTGTAATAGTTGTTTTTTCGTTAAAGAAGTTCCAAAAGCTTCTCTTTCATGCATTCTTGAACACATTAAATCAAATGCTCTTTGCGCTTGTCCTAGCCATCTCATACAATGAAAAATTCTACCAGGACCAAGTCTCTTCTGGGCTATCAAGAATCCATGCCCTCTTGGACCTAAAAGATTTTCTTCTGGAACCTCAACATTGTCATACTCTACTTCGTAATGACCACCATTTATTCCGAGAACAGGCGTTTCTCTTATGATTTTATACCCAGGATTATCTGTTGGAACGATTATCATACTAAAAGCACCATGACTTGATGCATCCAATTCTGTCTTACACATTACTGTGGTGTAAGCAGCTCTGGCTGCTCCTGTTGTAAACCACTTTCTTCCATTTATTTTCCATTTACCATTATCTAAAACAGCCGTAGTTTCGAGTTGAGTTGGATCAGAACTCGCAACTTCCGGTTCGGTCATTCCAAAACTAGGAAAAATTTCTCCTTGAACTAATGGCTCCAAATACTCTTCTCTCCATCCTTTGGAAGCAAATTCTCTCAACATTATTGAATCTTGAAGAGAATGTGTTCCCAACGCGACCATTGCAAAAGAAGATCTTCCGATTACTTCATTAACATAGACATACTCCATAAAAGGCATTCCTCCTCCTCCTATGTCCTTAGGATGCCCAAGAGCCCAAATTTTTTCTTCCTTAGCTAATTTCATTAAAGAGCTCATTAACTCAGATGACTCTTCATTTCTTTCAGAAAGTTTATTTTCGATCGGATATATTTCTGACTCAATAAAGTCTTTTACTTTAGATCTTATTTTTACCCAATCGTTAATCATGTTTTTTTATTTATTTTTAAGCTGGGGAAACAGCAGAACATCCCTTATCGATTCTGTTCCTGTAAGAAGCATAACCAATCTATCTATGCCGATTCCTACTCCAGCACATGGAGCTAACCCATACTCAAGCGCTTCAATATAATCATTATCAAAATGCATTGCTTCTTGATCACCTGATTCTTTTTTTTCTGATTGAACTCTAAATCTACTAGATTGCTCTGCTGGATCATTCAATTCAGAAAAAGCATTTCCTAGTTCTCTTCCATTAACAAAAAGCTCAAATCTTTCTGCAATTAATTCATCATCATCAGAAGCTCTAGAAAGAGGTGAAATTTCAATGGGATAATCATAAATAAAAGTTGGTTTCAGAAGCTCTTTCTCAACAAGAGCATCAAAAATTTCTGCTTTTAAAATTCCGATAACAGAGTTTTTCTCAACTTTAATCTTTAAATCCTTTGCGAAGGATTCTAATTTTTTTAAATCCAAAATATCTTTTTTGGATAAGCTTGTATGATTGATAATGGCTTCATCCATAGATAGCTTAATAAAATCGTTTTCAAAAATCTTTGTTTCTGTTTTTGTACTCTTCTCAACATCTCTCAACATATTTTCAACAAAGTTCATTTGAAAATTAACATCTACATAAGCTGTATAAAACTCTAGCATTGTAAATTCTGGATTATGTCTAGTAGAAAGACCTTCATTTCTAAAATTTCTATTTATCTCAAAAACTTTTTCCATTCCGCCTACAACCAATCTTTTTAAATACAATTCTGGAGCAACTCTTAAGTATAAATCCATGTTTAAAGAATTGTGATGAGTTACAAAGGGTCTTGCAGTTGCTCCACCTGGAATTGAGTGCATCATTGGAGTCTCTACTTCAATGAATCCGTCATTGATTAGATAATTTCTTATATTTGAAATAATGGAACTCCTTAATTTAAAAACCTTTAAACTTTCTTCGTTAGTAAGGAGATCTAGGTATCTTTTTCTATATCTTGTTTCAATATCTGCCAGCCCAGCATGTTTTTCTGGCAGAGGTCTAAGCGATTTAGTAAGAAGCGTAATTTTTTCTAAATGAACTGAAAGCTCTCCAGTATTTGTTTTAAAAAGCTTTCCTGATGCTCCGACAATATCTCCAATATCCCATTCTTTAAAGCCTTCATAATTATCTAGCTCATTTCCTCTTAAATAAAACTGAATTCTTCCAGACATATCTTGAATTGTACAAAAACTAGCTTTTCCCATAATTCTTCTAAGCATTATTCTTCCTGCAACAGAAACGCTGACATTCTTTTTTTCTAAATCTTCTTTGCTTTCTTCTCCGTATAATTTTGAAAGATCATCCGCAAGAGAGTCTCTCCTAAAGTCATTTGGATAGGCATTAGTTTTTTCTTTTAGTGCTAAAAGTTTTTTTCTACGCTCTTCTACTAAGTGATTTTCATCTATTTGATCAGTCATTTGATTCCCATTTTAAGACTTTCTTCTATAAAAATATCTATATTTCCATCTAGAATATCAGAACAATTTGAAGTTTCTATTCCCGTCCTTAAATCCTTTATTCTTGCAGAATCTAACACATATGATCTTATTTGACTTCCCCATCCAATATCAGCTTTTGAATCTTCTAAATCTCTCATAGCGTCATCTTGTTTCTTTAACTCTAATTCATAAAGTTTTGCTCTTAATTGCTTCATAGCCTTATCTTTGTTTTTATGCTGAGATCTTTGAGTTTGGCACTGTACGACCACTCCAGTGGGCTCATGAGTTAATCTTACGGCTGAATCTGTTTTATTAACATGTTGACCTCCAGCCCCGCTTGCACGATAGGTATCGATTCTTATATCAGAAGGATTTAATTCTATTTCTATATTGTCATCTATTTCTGGAGAAACAAATACCGAAGCGAAAGAAGTATGTCTTCTGCTTCCTGAATCAAATGGAGATTTTCTAACTAAACGATGTACACCTGTTTCTGTTCTTAACCAACCAAAGCAGTAATTACCTTCAAATTTTATTGTTGCACTCTTAATACCTGCGACCTCTCCTGGGGAAACTTCAATAATTTCAGTTTTAAATTTTTTTCTCTCTCCCCACATTAAGTACATTCTTAAAAGCATTTCTGCCCAATCTTGAGCCTCTGTTCCTCCAGAGCCTGACTGAATATCTAAAAAAGCATTATTTTCATCGGTCTCACCTGAGAACATTCTATTAAATTGAAGGCTGGATAATTCATTTTGGATTAAATCGAGTTCCTGAGAAAGTTGATTCTGAATAGAATCATCATTGTCTGATGATGCCATTTCAAAAAGCTCTTCAAGATCTTTAATAGAAGAATCTAAAGATGAAAACTGCAAAGTGATTTTTTCTATGGAGGATTTTTCTTTACCTAGAGATTGGCTTAAAGCTTGATCCTTCCATACTTCAGGATTTTCAAATTCTTTGTTTAACTCTATCAATCTTAGATTCTTAGAATCTAAGTCAAAGATACCTCCGAAGATCTTCAAGCTCTATCTTTGAGTCTTTTAATCTATCAATTATTGAAGAGTCGTTCATGTCTTAGTTATATTTTTTTTGAATAAAGTCTTTTAAAGATAAGTAGTCCTTATCTAAAACATCAAACTTTTCTTCTTTATCCATTATATTAATTAATTCTATTGGGCGATGAGAATCAAAATCTTCAATGTGTGACTCTATCGCTTCTGGAAATTTACCTGGGTGAGCCGTTGCAAAAGTGACAATTTCTTCTGAGTTAAAAATATTTTTTTTATTTCCATTAATCGCAGTCGCGGTATGAGGATCAACGACCATTCTAGAATCTTTATAAGATTCTATTATCGTTTGAACTATTTCTTCATCAGATGAAGAAGAGCTAGTAAAGAATTCTTTAATTTGACTCCAGTTTTGGCTGCCTAAATCATTATTAAGGTTTATTGGATTTAGAGGAAAATTTGTCATCGACTCGCTAACTTTTGCTTTATTTTTATTAAAAATATCATATAAAAGTCTTTCAAAATTACTTGCTACAGAAATATCCATACTGGGAGCTAAAGACTGTTGAGTGCTATCTCTTTGATAAAAATTACTTGATATCAGTCTATGTAAAATATCATTTTTATTGGTAGCTATATGAATGCCATCGATATTTAAGCCCATTTTTTTTGCACACCAGCCAGCATAAGCATGTCCAAAATTTCCAGAAGGGATGGATGCGATAAAATTTGAATTATTTAGTTTAAATTTAGTAAAGAAAAAATAAACACTTTGAGCCATTATTCTGGTCCAATTAATAGAGTTAATTGAAACAAATTGAATTTGGCTAAAATCGCTTTGCTCAAGAAAGAGCCTCTTCACATGATCTTGGCAATCATCAAAATCTCCACTAATAGCAATTGGAAAAACATTTGATGAATTTGAAGTTGTCATTTGTTTCTGCTGAACTTTTGAAATCTTTTTATTTGGAAATAGAATAAATATATCTATATCTTTATATCTCTTGCAAGCTTCTATAGCAGCAGATCCTGTATCACCTGAAGTAGCTCCCAAAATAACAATTTTTTTATCAATTTTTTCTGATGCTTTATTTAAAAGTCCTGCCAATAGTTGCATTGCAACGTCTTTAAACGCGAATGTTGGACCATGAAATAACTCTAAAATATTTCCAAGATTTTTATCATTTACTAAGTGAACAACATCTTTTTTTCTAAAAGGTGCGTATGCATTTTTAATGATTTCTTCTAATTCGCTTTCGTTGAGAAAATCATCTAAAAAAGGATGAATAATATTTTTTGCTAAATCTGTATACGAAAGGTTCTCAAATTCTTGAATTTGATCAAAAGAAAAAGTTGGAAAATTATCAGGAATATATAATCCTCCATCTGGAGCTACTCCAGAAGTCAACACATCTATGAAATTAACCGATGGAGACTTCCCTCTTGTACTTGAGTATTTCATTTTTATGGACTGAATATTCTTATATGTTTTACGTTACCCTCTACAATAGCTAGTTTAGATAAATCCTCAATTAGCTCTTGAACAATTTTTTCTTGAGAGGCCCCTAAAACGATGACAAGAGGGACAAGTTCATTATCTTTATCCTGATCTTTTTGAATTAAATTATCAATACTTAGTTTCTTTTTTGCAATCAAAGATGACACATCAGCAACAGCGCCCATTTCGTCTTTAATCATAATCTTTAAATACCTTGAAGAAATATAGCTATTAAAATCTAGAACTTTTTGCTTGTTTAAAAGTTTTGAGTAGTCAAATATTTTTCCTTGTCCTATATCAAGAATATCGTTTAAAACTGAACATGCAGTTGGATATCCGCCTGCTCCTGGACCCGAAAAAGCAGTTGAATTTAAGTTTTTGGTATTTATTTCTACTGCATTACTTTCATTGTTTATTGAAGCTAAGATTTCTTCTTTTTTTATGAAAGCAGGGAAAGATCCCATTGATATTCCAGATGAAGAGTTTCGTCCAATAGATATAGGCTTTAAGATAAATCCAAGTTGTTCGCCATACTCCATATCTTGAGAATCAATATGCTCAATGCCTTCAAAATAGACATCTGAAGCACTTATATCAGCTGCAAAAGATATTAAAGATAGGATACTAGTTTTTTGGGCAGCATCAGTGCCATTTATATCAAAGCTAGGGTCTGATTCTGCAAAACCTAATTCTTGAGCCAGCTTAAGAGAATCAGAAAAGCTTTTCTTTTCAGATTTCATTTTAGAAAAAATAAAATTTGACGTTCCGTTTAGAATACCTGCAAACCAATTAACATCATTAGAGATTAATCCATCCCTTAAAGTTCTAATGATTGGTATGCCGCCAGCGACAGATGCTTCCAGACCAATGTGAAGATTTCTTTTACTAGCTTCTAGATATAGCGCCTTGCCTTTAGTCGCCATTAGAGCTTTATTCGCTGTTACAAAGTGTTTATTATTTTTTAAAGCATTCATAGCTAGCTCAAATGAAACATCTGTTCCTCCTATAAGCTCGACAACTACATCTACATCATCCCTCAGAGGCACTTTTAAGATATCTTTCTCTATTTCGCCTGCAAAATCTTTATTTTCAATTTTCCCTTTTCTAACTCCGATAACTGAAATATTTAATTCGATTCCATACTTTTTGAGAATTTTTTCTCTATTAGAGTGAATTACATCAATAAAAGAAAGTCCGACGTTTCCACTACCACAGAGACCTATATTTAAAGTTTTCATATGCTTTTTTTAAAACAGTTTTTTTATGCTTTTTAAAGCCTGTTTGATTCTTTGTTCATTTTCAATTAGAGAGAATCTAATGAAATCATCACCATATGCTCCGAACCCTATTCCTGGAGATACTGCAACGCTTGCCTTCTCTAATAAGAGCTTAGAAAAATCTAAAGATTTCATATTAAATTTTTCGGGAATTTTTGCCCAAACAAACATTGTTGCTTTTGGTTTTTCTACATCCCATCCTATGTTGATTAAACCATCGCAGAGAATATCTCTTCTGAACTTATACATTTCACAAATCTCTTCGACATATTTATCACCATTATTCAAAGCATCAATTGCTGCTACTTGAACCGGCGTAAAATGACCATAATCAAAATATGATTTCAGCCTAGCGAGAGCCCCTATTAATTCCTGATTTCCGCAGCAAAAGCCAACTCTCCAGCCTGGCATATTATAGCTTTTGGAAAGGGTAAAAAATTCAACTGCAATATCTTTAGCGCCTTCAACTTCTAGAATTGATGGAGCTTTGTATCCATCAAAGCAAAGATCTGCATATGCAAGATCATGCACAACCCAGATTGAATGCTGTTTAGCTATTTTAATTATTTTTTCAAAAAACTCTTTATCCACACATTGTGTAGTGGGATTACTCGGAAAGTTTATTAAGAGCATTTTAGGCTTGGAAAAGAAGATTTTATAGCCTCTTCTAAGCTTTCAAAAAAATCTATATCAGGGCCTATGGGGACATGCCTTATATCAGCCCCTGCAATTACAAAACCAAAGGGATGAATAGGATATGCTGGGTTTGGAACAAGAATTACATCTCCCTTATCAACAGTAGCCATTGCTAGGTGACCTAGTCCTTCTTTCGATCCAATTGTAACTATTGCTTCTTTACTTGGATCTAAAGTAACTCCAAATCTTCTGTCATACCAATCGGTTATTGCCTTTCTAAGCCTAGGAATTCCTATTGACTGAGAATATCTATGAGTGTCAGGTTTTTGAACTGATTCTGTAAGTTTATCTACTATAAATTTAGGAGTCTCCCCATCTGGATTACCCATACTAAAATCAATAATATCTTTTCCATCTCTTCTTGCCTTCATTTTGAGTTCATTTATCTGCTCAAAAATATAAGGCGGCAATCTATCAATTGCTGAAAAATTTCTATCTAATTCATTCATAATTATTATTTTAGATATTCTACTAGTTCTTTAGCATCTATAAAGCCAGGTATAGTCAATCCAGTGGAAGAAACGATGGTTGGGGTTCCTTCTATATTTATACTTTTGGCCAAAACATAATGATCTTTTATGGGATTATTTTTGCATTTTACTTCATCAAATATCTCATCTTTCTTTAATCCTGTTAAGACGGCATGCTGATCTTTTGAACACCAAGCTGTCACCATTTTATTGTAAGTATTACTATCTATTCCTGCTCTAGGAAAAGCTAAATAATTTATCTCTATTCCTTCTTCTAAATAAGTAGAGATTTGATTATGAAATTTTCTACAAAACCCGCAATCAACATCAGTGAAAACATAAACTTGATATTTAATATTTTCAGGTGAAAAAGTTATCAAAGAGCTTGGATTAATTTTCTTTATCATTTCTTTGGATGATTCAAACTTCTTTTCTTGAGAGATATTTATTAATTTACTTTGTCCTATTTGATATATATCGCCTAAAAATAAATATTCAGCATTTTCTTCTATATAAAAGAAAGACTGATCTGAAAGCTCAACTTCATAAAAATTTTGAATTTCAGATTTTTTTATAGAATTAACTGATAATTCTATTGGAATTATTTTAGATAATTTTTCTTCAATCAAAATAGAAGAGTCTTTTTTAACTTCAGAACAGCTAAATATTAATAAAGCCAACGGGAATAAAAGTATTTTTTTCATTTAACCTCTTGGGTGATGTTCATTATGCAACTGTTTAAGTCTGTATTTTGCTACTTCTGTATAAATCTGGGTAGTATTTAAATCACTATGCCCTAATAAAAGTTGGACTACTCTTAAATCTGCTCCATTGTTAAGCATATGAGTTGCAAAAGCATGTCTTAATACGTGAGGAGATATATTTTTTGAACTTAAATTAGTTTTATTTGAATAATATTTTATTCGATGCCAGAAACTTTGGCGAGTCATTCTCCCTCCTCTTGTTGATATAAAAAAATAATCAGATACTTTCCTATTCAATAACTTTGGGCGGCTATCATTTAAATACAAATCCATTAAATCTATTAATTTCTCACTCATAGGAACTAATCTTTCTTTTTGTCCTTTACCTAATATTTTCATTACTCCCTGTCTAGCATTTACATGTATTAACTCTAAATCAGTTAACTCAGAGACTCTCAATCCGCACGAATACAAAGTCTCTATCATTGCTTTATCTCTTAGCCCTAATACAGAATTAATATCAGGGCTCTCTAGTAGCATCTCGACTTCTGTTTCCGTGAGTGTTTTTGGAATAGATCGAATTACTTTGGGTGTTTCGACTTTTTCACAAGGATCTTCTGAAATGATATTTTTTATTATTAAAAATTTATAAAATGATCTCAAGGATGAGAGTTTTCTTGCAACAGATTTACTGCCAAGTTTCTTTTTGAATAAATACGACAGATACAAGAGTATTTCTGATCTTGAAACTTGCCTGAATGATAACGAGTTATCAGAAAGCCATAGGAAATATTTCTCTATATCGCTTTTATAGGAGTTTAAAGTATTTAGACTGAGTCCTTTCTCGATCCATATAGTGTCAATGAAGGCATCAAGATTTTGCCTTTCATCATTATCCATATTGAATCTTTAGATTTTTTCTTTGATTCTAGCCGATCTTCCAGATCTTTCTCTTAGATAAAATAATTTAGATTGTCTTACTTTACCTTTTCTTTTTCTTGTTACTGATTTAATTAAAGGGCTGTGAGTTTGGAATGTTCTTTCGACACCAACACCGTTTGATATTTTTCTAACAGTAAAAGATGAATTTAGGCCTCTATTTTTAATTGCTATTACAACTCCTTCATAAGGCTGAAACCTTTCTTTTGTTCCTTCTCTAACCAAATAATCCACAATGACAGTATCTCCTTGAGAGAATTCTGTTACTTCAGCTTTTAACTGAGGGGTTTCTACAATCTGTACAGCTTTTCTTGAACTAGTCATTTTATTTTATATATATCTATTAAGGCGGCAATTCTATCAGAATCATATCCTAGGTCACTAAGAAATTCCTCTAATAATGAGAAATCTTTTTCGTTCAAACTAGATGGAAAAATATCAGGTCTAGATGTGAAGGTTTTACCTAAGGATTGTTTTCTTCTCCATTCATCTATTTTCTTATGATTTCCTGATATAAGGACTTCGGGAACACTTCCTAAATCATTCTTTTCTGGCCTAGTAAATTGAGGGTATTCAATCATATTGTTGCTATGAGATTCTTCATCTATGGATTCAAAATCTCCTAATACTCCTTCAATATTTCTAACTATTGCGTCAAAGACCACTAATGCTGGAAGCTCTCCTCCTGTTAAAACGTAATCGCCTATACTGATTTCTTCATCGACATAGTTATCAATAATTCTTTGATCTATGCCCTCGTATCTTCCACATATAAAAATCAGATTTTCTTCTTTTGAAAGTTCTCTAGATTTTTTTTGTGAAAAATTACTGCCTTGAGGTGACAAATAAATAACTTTTGTTTTTTTATGAGTTTTATCTTTTGCTAAAATGACGCTCTTCTCTAGTGGATCAGATCTCATAAGCATTCCAGGTCCTCCTCCATAAGGCTTATCATCTACCCTTTCATTTTTTTCTAAAAAATCTATCGGGTTTATTATTTCATAATTAATAATAGTTTTTTCTAACGCCCTGCTAATAACTCCGTTTTGAGTTAAAGAATCTATCAATTTAGGAAAAATACTGATGAAGATTGCTTTCACATTAAATCTCCCACTCAACAATTATGAATTCATCATCAACTTCTTTTATTACATCCTTGAAAATAAAAGGTATTAGTTCTGATTTTTTGCCCATAGTAACAACCAAAACATCATTCGAACCCGTCTCCATTATTTCGGTTACTGTTCCGATAAGCACATCATCGGTTTTTTTAACTTTTTTTCCTATTAAATCTTTCCAGTAAAACTGATTATTTTCTAGGATAGGAAGTTCGGATGATTTAATAAAAATATTTTTATTTTTAAATAATTCAATTTCTTCTATCGTATTGACTGATGATATTTTAATAGTTGAACTCTTTCCTGATTTAGAAAATTGATTAATTTTTATGTATTCTTTAATTCCCTTTGATTCAATATAAAAATTTTTATATAAAAATAAATTTTCTGGCGGCCTCGTAAAGGAATTAACTTTTGCCAATCCTTTAAGGCCAATTGGCTTTCCAATAGAACCCACCAAAATGAATTTGTCATCTTGGTTAGACATAAAATTATTTAGTTATTTTATTTATCCTGAGAGTCTTTAGATTCGCTTTCAGGTGCTGCTTCAGGTGCTGCTTCAGGTGCTGCTTCTTCGGCTGGAGCTTCAGGT
>JGI24005J15628_10001692_pt1 | contig 11664 bp, 12 predicted proteins | sample LinPmetageLP40_FD_15628 | JGI IMG/M metagenome (IMG submission 15628) | reverse complement strand
CTATGAGTTGATGCCTGAGCATCAATCGATTAGAAATAAATTGAAAGATCGCGAAAAGCAACATTTTTGATTTTGAGGTGTTTTCTTAGAGACACTAAGTAGTACTAGCCTAAATGATCCCCCGTCAACTCACGGCATTCTTTCCGCTTACGGTTGAGTTTAAACTTCCAGAAAGGGCCATTTTTGAAAAGAATAGCTGTTTTGGCCCCTAAGTTGTTCATAAATCTACCAAACTCATGTCGGTTGCCTGGCTGACCTTTGATCTGTACCACATACTCGAATCCCATGCTGTGCGTAACCTCATTCATACAAGCATTTCCAATGAGTAGTCCTTTACTGTCATTTTTGATCCAATGTGTGAGGCGTTTATTCTTATGATCTTTATCATTACGGATGTGCTTGGGATTTTTACTTGTATTTCCTGTGGTACCAAAATCTTTGGATACCTGTGAATACATGGTCGAAGTGCTCACAACACAAATAAAAAGTATGATTAAAACCTGTGATAATTTCATTCGATGTCAAATATTACTTTTACGCTCAAAATCAACATAACCATTTAATCTATTGATTCCATATTTCCCATGATTTTTCAGCTTGCAACTCCAGCATTTCTAATCCATTCTTAATCTGGCAGCCTTGCTTTCTTCCATTGTCTAGAAACTGGCTGCATTCAGGGTTATAAACTAAGTCGTACAAAAAATGTTGTGTCGTTAGTCTTAAATAATCAATTTCTGGCGATGAATTAACATGAGGATATGTACCCAATGGTGTAGTATTGATGACCAATTGATGGTCGACTAAAATGTTGCTTTTTTTCTTAAGATACTCATACGTTATTCTTTTCTCACCTTCTTCTCTAGACACTAGCTTGTAATCAATATGAAGGCTATCAAGCGCAGCAACAACCGCCTTGGAAGCACCGCCAGTTCCTAGTACCAAAGCTTTCACTTCTTGACCAGGTAGCCATCCATCTAAGGACTTTTTGAAGCCATAGTAGTCACTGTTGTATCCTACCCATCTATTTTCAGTCGTGTTTTTCACTACATTAACTGCACCTACTAGACGGGCACTTTCATCAAGGCTATCAAGATATGGTATAACAGCTTCTTTGTATGGTATGGTAATATTGAATCCCCTTAGCCCTTGCACAAGCTTCAACTCTTTGATTTGTTCGATGGATTCGAAATCAAAGAGCTCATAGCTACTGTCCGTAATCCCTAAACTCTTGAATTTGTCAGAAAAGTACTTTTGAGAAAATGAATGAGACAGTGGATAACCTACTAAACCATAAATCTTCATTGTATTTAGCTTTTAGTTACACCTCTATTTGCAATTTTCTCCAAAACTACTACAACGCCTATTCCCATGGCAACAAGTAAAATTGCTTGCAATATTTGAGGATCATTGCCTGTCACTTCTAAGTAATGATTGGGTAAAATACTTTGATCTAAAGCTGGAATCTGATTGCCATCAGAATCAACGCGGTAAGTCAACACTTCTTTCCAGGGCCATACCTTATTTAGCGAACCAATCATAAACCCTGATAACACTGCGATCGCAACTTGGTAATATTTGTCAAGTACCCAAGAGACCAGTCTAACAAAACTCATTAGTCCTGTAACACATCCTGCCACAAAAATCAATATTACCTGATAGTTGAATTCATGTAGTGCTCCTGTAACATATTTATATTTTCCTAAAATCAACAGGATGAAGGCCCCTGAAATACCAGGCAATATCATAGCACTGATGGCAATCGCTCCTGACAAGAATATCAACCACCAGTCGTTGGAGGTGGTTGCTGGAGTAGCTAATGTGATAAAATACGCCACTGCGATCCCGACAAATAGTCCAACAACAACGGTCAGTTTCCATCTATCAATTTGTCTCAAAACTGTAATAGCCGAAATTACGACTAGCCCGAAGAAAAATGACCAAAGTTTTATAGGATGAACTTCCAAAAGATAAGTAATAAGCTTTGCTAGCGACACCAAGCTCACTATCACACCTGAGAAAATGCTTAGCAAAAAATTACCATTAATCGCTTTCCAGAAAGCTACTAGTTGCAATCTTATCAATAGTTGTAAACTCGTAGTATTGATGGATTTAAGAGCGTGGAGTAGCTCCTGATAAATACCCGTAATAAAAGCGATAGTGCCTCCTGACACACCAGGAACAACGTCAGCTGCACCCATTCCCATTCCTTTGGCAAAGAGTATTAAGTAATCTTTGAATATACGCATTAAGTAAGGCTTAGCGCCTCTTATTTTTCATCTAAGAAATAAGTGAAAGTATCTCCTCTCAACCCTAATCTTATTGTTTCTAACGGAATTACTTCATTAGGTGCTATGTTTCCAACATTCACATTCGAACCCAACAGCTTGATAAACCAAACTTGCTGTGCTTTCTGAGGAGCTTCCCAGATTATCTTTTCGAATGGAATCTTGGTCAAAATTTCCTCAACAAGACCTGATCTCACTTCTCCTGTTGCTCTAAAGAGTCCTACATTTCCTCCCTCACGAGCTTCACCGATTACTTTCCATGCACCTGCATCTAATTCCGCCTGCATTAAGTTGATCCATTTGTAAGGAGGTATTATTTTTTCTGCATCCTTAGAGCCTACTTCAGAAAGTACAGTCACCTGTCCGGATAGTTTTCTAATACACTCACATTTATCGTCATGATTCATTTCAATCGATCCGTCAGACACCTCCGCGTAGGTTACCCCATATTTATCCAATATTTTTCGATAATCATCGAATTGATTGCGGATATAAAATGCCTCAAATAATGTTCCGCCAAAATATACAGGAATTCCCGCCTCCTGATATAGGTTTATTTTCTCTTGTAAATTAGGTGTAACAAAGGAAGTCCCCCATCCAAGCTTCACAATATCAGTGTGTTCTTTACTTACGCTGAGAAAATCTTCAACTTCTCTAAGACTAAGTCCTTTGTCCATTACCATGGTATATCCATGATTTCTAGGTTTGGACGTACGTTCTGGAATGTTTTCTAATAGGTAGTTCATTTAGTAATTATCTTTTCGGTATTGGTCGATGATTTTGTAAAGTGCTTTTTGAACTTCCAGCTCAGTGAAGAACTCAAAAAGCACATCGTGTTTTTCAAAGTCCAAAATTAATGCATTTTCTAAATAATTAAAGCCTTCTTTGTATTTCCCTGCCGTAATCAAATAAGCAGTTAACCTGTAATGGAGATCAGCGTTATCTGGATCGAGTTCCAATCCATGCATGATTACGTTTATAGCTTTATCATAGTGGCCCTGTTCAAAATAAATGTATGACCAGGCCATTCTTGTGTCTACATTAATTTCGTTAAGATTGATGGCTTCTTCATACGCCTCTAAGCTCGCTACAATGTTGCCCACTTTGTATTCCGACTCCGCCACACCCAGCCAATAACTTTCGTTGGTCATATCTATCTTCAGAGCTTTGTTGAAGAAATGCGTTGCCTCATGCCATTTATAAAGCTTATATAAACACACAGCCGCTCCATACCAAGCCTCATCATTGAGCATATCCAATTTAGTCGACTTCTGAAAGTACTTTAACCCGAGTTCGTATTGTTCGAGTTGCTCATATGCGTTCCCTAAACAGCAATATATTTCCGGGCTTACTCCCTCGATGTCGATGGTCTTGCGATAGGCATCTAGTGCCTTCGTATACTTTTCCATGTTCATATACGTGTTGCCCATATTGTAATAAGCTGAGGCGAAATGTTCTTCTATGGCTACGGCATATTCATATGCATCAATTGCCTTTTCATAAAACTCCAGTTTGTTGTACACAATACCCAAATTATACCAGGCGGCTTGACTATATGGATCTGCATCTATGAATTGGTGATAATAATCTACACTCTTCTCCAATTCACCGCTTATGTCAAGGCAAAATGCCAATTCATATAGCGCACCTTCGTGTAGGATGTTATCCTCTATGGCTTTCTTATAATAATATATGGCCTTATCCAGTTCGTCAAGACTCTGATAACCCACTCCGATGCTGTAATACACTTCATCCTTGTTCTCAGCAAGATCTAATGCCTGTTGATATGCATCGATGGCCTCTTCATATTTTGTCATTAGCGAAAATATGGATCCTTTTAACATGTATATTTCTGACTCACCAGGTTGAATACTTTGAACTTTATCCAGAAGATCCATCGCTTCTGGATACTCCTCTAGATTACTTAGGACTTGGGCTTTACTAAGCATTATATCAGTTGAGAATGGATATTGCTCTTCAGCAAGTTCACAGGCGTTCATAGCTTTTTTGAAGTTACCTTCTAGCAAATAGATGCTGATAATTTCCTCATAAGCTTCCATTTCAAAAAAATGAGAGGTTCCATTCTTAAGATGGTCTTCAAACCTCTTAATCAATTCCTGCTTCTTTCTTCTAAAGTTCTCCTCCATACTCTACTTGCTTATCTATTCAATATAAACATTTATGGTATTAATTCGCAGCCCCCTTATCTATTGTGTAAGAAATTTTTCTGCGGTTTTAAATCTTAGAAACTCTGAACAAATTCTATCAAATGTATTTTCAGGTTTCGTGTATTCAAAATCCAAATCTTCACAAATCTTGATGCCTGAGTAAATGAAATTTTCTTTCATTGTTTTCATCAATTCGGCACTAATAACTTGAGGTCTCCTTGAAATAAATGACCATATCTGCGACACAATTGTTCCAACTCTTAGGTATTGATGATTAACATTGATCTTGGGTATTTTACGATTGAGTCTGTCCGAAAGATCAACAAATATCTTTTGATAAGAAATTGCTCCTGCACTAAGGATATAGCGTTTTCCCCAAACTTGATCTGTGTAAAGTCTAAGGATGGCTGAAGCGACATCCATCACGTCCACATAGTTTAGTTTCTTATCAATGTAGAACCAATGTTCGTCCCAAATATACTGTAACAACTTACTACTACTTCTTCGACCATCTCCCGAGGCGAGCACTACGCTCGGGTTTACTACAGATACATTGAGCCCCTCACTTTCTCCTCTCCAAACCTCAATTTCACTAAGATATTTGGATTTGGCATAGTTTGTATTTAGTGGTGAGTCTATCCAAAGTGTCTTCTCCGTGATGACATCTACATCTTTACTTCTTCCAAGTGCCGCTATTGAACTGACATGAATAAAATCCTTTACATTATTAGCCAGAGAGCAATTAACNATGTTTCGTGTCCCNGAAACATTGACGTCCATCATTTCGGTAAATTGATTCTTATCAAAGGACACAATAGCTGCACAATGAATCACAGTATCAATATTTTGCAAGGCATCATCGAGGCTTGGAATATCTAGAACGTCTCCTTCTACCCAGTCAATATCAATACCTTCACAAAGTGAGATATCAGACTGGTTTCTCTTCATTGCAATGAATTGAATTGATTGCTTATCCAACATCCTGCATACTTCGCTGCCTACCAAACCTGTTGCCCCAGTTACTAGAATCATAATGAATTATTCAATATCGGAAGAGACGTTATATTCTTGTAAGTCTTATGATCAATTGCCTCTTTCATTACTTCGAAATGACGTTCATTGTGACAGTCGCTCCCTATGAAATGAATCATTTGATTCTTAACAAGCTTTTCAGCTACCTTCTTCACGTCTTTAGAATAATATCCAGTAATCGAATTGGTGTTTAGTTGGAGCAGGACACCTCTTTCTATCAAATCCTGTAGTTTATCTAATTTTTGATGGTAGTATAAATATCTCTCGGGATGTGCCAACACGGGTTTATAACCTAATGTGATTAATTCAAAGATGATCGATTTCAAATTAAGAGGCTCACTTACAAAACCAATCTCGAACAATAAATAGTTGTCCCCAAAAGTCAATAATTTTGATTTGGACTTTACAAGGTCAATAAAGTGTTCGTCAAAATAATATTCTGCTGCAGCCTCTATTTCTATAGGAATTCGAGCGGCTATAATAGCCTGCTTCATCTCTTGCAGCTTATTAGCTATGATTTCTGGAGTGTTTTGATAGAAATCATTCATGATGTGAGGAGTAGTAATCAACTTCTTATACCCCAATTCTGAAAACTTCTTAATAATTTGAAGGCTTTGTTCAATAGACTGAACCCCATCGTCTATACCCGGCAACAAATGAGAATGTACATCCACTTTAGGAAGAACTACATTTTCCTTTTGTTTTTTAAATAATGAAAGCACTTCGAAGGATTATGTTTGGGTTATTCGTTTTTATCAAGATAGTAGCCATAACCATACTTTTTATTTCCGTTGTTTTGTAGACTATTCAGAACAACGGATATATGATTGAACTTGTTTACCTGAATCAATCTATTGAGCGTATCAACAAATGATTTTTTGGAGTAATCTGCTCTGAAAACGTATATCGGAATATCTGCCTTCTTCATCACTAATGTAGCGTCAGTCACTATCGCAGAAGGAGGCGTATCTAATATCACTACATCGAATTGATCACGAAGATCACTTAAAAGCTTATCAAAACTTCCATTAAGAAGCAATTCGGATGGATTTGGAGGAGTAGGTCCAGCCGCAATGTACTTTAGCGAATCAATAGATGTAGCATGTAAACTTTCTTCAATTGAGTGTTTATCAATTAATATTGTACTCACACCTTTCTCATTAGATGTATTATTAAAAGCTTTATGAACACGTGGCTTTCTCATATCCAAATCTACAATGACCACTTTCTTTTTAGATAATGAGATAATTCCACCAAGGTTTACAGAAACGAATGTTTTCCCTTCACTTCCCACAGTCGAAGTAACGGAGATGACTTTGTTAGTTTTATTACTTGACAGAAATTCGATGTTGGTTCTTATGGATCTGATCGCTTCACTGATAGACGATCTTGGATTTTCATCTATAACCATACGTGTTTCTTCCATCCTTGAACTAGTATATTTAGGAATGGAGCCCAATATCGGTGAACCTGTAAGCCTTTCAAGTTCTGCCAAATTGGTAATCGTGTTACTCAATAAATATCTAATTGCAACGAAGATGAAACACAACACCAGTCCCGCGACAAGACCTATTCCATGAATAATTAGTTTATCAGGAGCTATTGGGATTCCTGGCAGTGTCGCAGCGGAAAGAATTGTTATATCAGTTTTTGTCCCTGCTCTTGCCACCTGAAAATCAGTTTTAGCCTGCATAAGTGCCAAATAATGTTCTTCGTACAACGCATGGTAGAGTTTTGCTTTTTTATATTCTCTGTCTTTCCCCGGGATATCATTAAAGCTTGTCTCTAAGATTTTCTTCCTTCTATTAAGAGACTTCATGCTCTCTGATAAGTATTCTTTTTTGGCGTTTATGCTCGACTTTAAGAATTCAACTGATTGGACCAGCTCCCGAAGTTTATTTTTATAGGCTTGGGTGGACTTACTGTATGTTTGAAGTACTCGTTTATTGGTTAATACCTTCTCATTGTACTCATTGATATGATCAATCAAATCATCAGTGTATGATGTCTCATTGACAGCGATAGGTTCAAAACTATTTTCTTGAACTTGTATTTCTACATCTTCGAGTGCATTAATTTTCTTATTTACTTCAAACCTTTGAGAATCAAGTTCATTAATTGCTTTAATAGTCTCTGAAAGCACATTGTCAAGGTTGTTTGTTCTATTTTTCAGGGTAAACTTCTCAAAATAATCTTCATACCCTTCCAGTTTCTCGCCTATTTGTTCAAGTTCTTTGTTCAGCCATTCAATTTTCTGATTATTCTCTATCGTCTTTTGATCTTGAGAATATTGCAAATACAATGAGTCGATAACATCAATTAATTCCTTGGCCTTGAACCTATTGTTGTCTTTCAGGCTCAGCTTGATCGTGTTTGCCTGAAAATTGAGTGGTTGAACTTCAAAATTATTCACAAAATAATTCTCCAATGCCTTCCTGCTGTGAATCACAAAAAAGTACCCGCCTCCAGTATTGCTGCTAAAATAAGATGTAGGGGTAATAATCAATTCTGTTCCTGCAGTGCTAATTTTCTCTCCGAAACGATGCGTCTGATTGTACTTATCGATACCCAGGTCATAAGAAAGTTCAAATTGGTCACCTCCCTCAAAATCTATACTAACCTCCACGTCATACAATAAACTTGCAGATATTTTATAGTCAACCTTAAACGCAGAGTGCTTATATCTCTCATCGTCTAAAATATTTCCTCGATAATTATAGCTGACGCCAATATCTATAGCATCAATCACTTTGTTAAAAAATAGCCTTGAGCTCAACAATTCAATTTCTCCAGATAGGTGATTCAGGTTTTGGTTTTCTACAAGGTTATTGATGCCCAATGCCGTTGCCTCACTTTTGAACTCCAGCTTTAGCTCGGACTCAGACATATATACTGGTTTAGTCCATCTGACTAAAAGGTAGGCAACTAGGTTAGTCATTAATAGAACCATGACTAACCAAATAGCACTTTTTCTGATGATCGACTTCAACTTGTCAAAATCAATATCTGCTATTGTTTCATTTTTGTAATGAGATAAATCAGGAGGTAGTATATTATTCGTATTGTTTTCCAAAACGCTATCTCGTTAGAATGGCTATAATGGCCGTAATACTCGTCACAACAGCAATAACTGGCCCATAGTCACGTATTGATTCTACAAAAGGCCTTCTTACAGGCTCGACATATACTATATCCCCAGGCTGCACAATCATATTGGTATTTTTTAGTCCTTCAATCTTACTCAAATCTAACACAAAAACATCTTCTCCACGCACTACTCTGATATTTTGAACCTTAGAATTGTTTGTCACAGCATCAGCCAAAGCCAATACCTCGATAAGGTGAGTCTTCTCATTAGTTAACGGAACCACCATGTTTACTTCTCCAATGACTGTCACTCTTTTATTCAAAAAAATAATATTTATGAATGGAGAGCTATAATACTGTTTATAAACTTCCTCAAGAGTTGCCTCAGCCTCTCTTAAGCTTTGGTTACCAACTGTGACATTACCAACCATCGGAAGTTTGACCATACCTTCTGAGTCGACCTGATATTGAATCTCTGGCTTACTGTTCAGCTGATTGAAATTCATATCACTTGATAATTCGAAGTCAGGATCGATTATTCTTTCTCCTTTATTGGAAAATACATCGACCGACAACAAATCATTGGGCTGAATTATATATTGCTTATTAATTTCTGAAATCTTCTTATTGATTTCCTCAATGGCATACCCTTCCGGGGTTTGCAACATGATATTCTGCTTATATCCTTTACAGGATATTAGTAAAACCAATGAACAATAAAGGATTGTATGATATCTTAGTATGTTAAATCTCATGTAAAAAAAGGTGAGATGCTAAAATATCAAAATTCGTCTTGATATCTAAAGAAAAGAAAATTATAGTACCTTTTTAGAAAGGTCTTTAAGTGTGTTGATGTATTGTTCAATAACGAGTTTTTCATCAAACCGCGATTTCACCATGCTCCTTGCATTTTCACCAAACTTATGGAGCTCTTCATCACTAGCTTTGATCATTTTCTTCATTTTATCTGCCAAATCATCTACGTCTTTGACTTTGCAAAGAAGTCCATTCACATTATCTTCAACTACATTATTACACCCTGGGACATCAGTAGCTAGCAATGGTTTTGCCATGCTAGCAGCTTCCAACAAAGTTCTTGGAGTGCCCTCTCTATAAGACGGAAGCACAATACAATCAGCTTTGTCAATATATGGCCGTACATCTTTTGCCGTACCGAGATAGTTTACCAACCCTTTATCCACCCAATCATTAATATCTTCTTCTGGAATACCTCTTACGTGACCTGGATCAATTCCTCCTAGAATTTGAAACTCTACTACCCTACCGTTGTTCTGAATTTGTTTCCTGGCCTCAATATATTCCACAACGCCTTTGTCGTACAACATTCTGGATACCATCAAAAATGTAAACTTTCCGTTTTTCTGATGTCCATTGGAAACAAAGTGATCCGTATTTACTCCAGATCCAGGCACAATTTCGATTTTATCGTCTTTGACGAGTGCATGTTTTTTAAAGAATGCTATGTCGTCTTCGTTTTGAAAGAATATTTTTTCCGGGATAACGAAAAGCAAATCTCATACATCTTCTTCACCAACTTAGTGACAAAGTTATCTTTCATGAATACCGTACCCAATCCTGACACATTACTTATGCTCAATATATTAAGCAATCGTGCGGCAATTGTTCCGTAAATATTAGGTTTGATTGTGAAATGGAAAATCACGTCTGGTCTCAGTGACTTATATATTTTGTGGAAATCGTAGACAAGTTTGAGATCCTTGAATACGTTTGTACCCCAATTATCCATTCTAATTGGAATGTACTTACACCCTATTTCAATCAGGGAATCACTAAATTCATCATGAGGAGCAATAGCATATACCTCATGCCCTTCGGCTATTAAAGCCTTGACCAACCCCATCCTATAATTATAAATATTCCAAGAAGTATTGATAACTATCGCTACCTTCATACACGCCACACTAAAGAAGACTATTAATAAAAATTAAAAGTAGTGAAAATCTATTCACAACCAATTGATTAATAGTGAATTTGACAAGTTAGTAACCAGATTTATCTTATAAATAAATAAAAACTTCACCTGCTTGCACAGATGAAGTTTTCACTACTCATATAATTTTATTTCAATCTCATAACATTATAAAACAATTTAATATTTAAATATTAAAGTTATATAAGTCACTTCAATTGAAAATTAAACTATTTCAAGATCAACTATTTATTAGCTTCGTACCTTCTCGAAACTTCGTCCCAGTTGACCACATTCCAAAATGCATTAATGTAGTCAGGTCGTCTATTTTGGTAGTTCAAATAGTAGGCATGTTCCCAAACGTCTAAGCCAAGTATAGGCGTTCCTCCACAACCTACGCCATTCATCAATGGATTGTCCTGATTTGGAGTAGAACAAACTTCTACTTTACCCCCTTTGTGAACACAAAGCCAAGCCCAACCAGACCCGAACCTGGTAGCTGCTGCTTTGGTAAATACTTCTTTGAAGGAATCAAATGATCCGCAAGCTTCATTGATCGCATCGGATAATGCTCCAGAAGGAGTTCCTCCTCCGTTTGGTGACATCACTTGCCAAAACAAATCGTGGTTGTAGTATCCTCCACCATTATTTCTAACAGCGGCACTATCTCCCATATTAGTTAAAACATCTTCAATTGACTTTCCCTCAAGATCAGTTCCAGCAATAGCCGCGTTTAAGTTGTTAGTATATCCAGCATGGTGCTTTCCGTGATGAATCTCCATCGTACGAGCATCTACATGTGGTTCGAGCGCATCATGCGCATAAGGTAATTGTGGTAATTCAAATGCCATTGTATATATAATTTAAAGTGTTGTGCAATTGCTGCTTTCAGCTTTATTGATCAAATATAGTCATCAAGTAGCCAACTAAAAAAGGAAGTCGTTCACAAAAACCAATGATCACATAGATTGTTATTATCACCACAGTTGATGTTTGATCAATCCACTCACAATTAAATACTGAGCTACTATATAAGTTATCATAATCAGAACATTGGCGTATGCAATTGGCTCAAGGAATTTATTGATCGCAAGCATAGTGTCAGAAAGCATGAAAATCAATGCTCCTATTATCACCATCC
>JGI24005J15628_10001689_pt1 | contig 11673 bp, 10 predicted proteins | sample LinPmetageLP40_FD_15628 | JGI IMG/M metagenome (IMG submission 15628) | reverse complement strand
GCCACAGCCGTGATACGTCAGCCCCCGACGCCGGCGCTGCCTCGGCCGCCTCCCCGGGTGGCGAGACAGCGCCGGATGACGCGTGGCAGGCAGTCCGCGAGCGCCTGCCGATCCTCGAGGGACTCGACGCCGAGGCACTGGCGCGTCTTGAGCGGCGCGCCCGCCATCAGCTGAGCGACTGGAAGCTGACCAGCGCCGAACCGCTCGCACAGGTCGAGGCGCTGGCACTGGCTGCCCAGGCGATGCTGCTGCTCAACGGCTGGGCGCATGCCGAGCGCTGGCAGGACGCCGGCGCTCGCGTGCACGAGATCATGCTGCCGCTGCAGGCCATCCGCCGTGAGGTGGAAGAGATGGATGACGCCGGTGTGGTGCATGTCTTCGAGGACACCCGCGCCGGCGAGACCTGGTATCAGGGGCCGGTGGTGGTCACCCAACAGGACCTGGCCGCCAGCGGTGACTGGAGCGGCTTCAACGTGGTGATCCATGAATTCGCCCACAAGCTCGACATGGCCAACGCCACCGATGCCGATGGCTTTCCGCCCCTGCCGCGCCATATCAGCGCGGCGGAGTGGCACGCCACCTTCACTGCCGTGTGGGATGATCTGAGCGCGCGCCTGTCACGCGGTGAGCCGACGCCCATCGATGACTACGCCGCCAGCCACCCCGCCGAATGCTTCGCCGTCTGCTGCGAGTATTTCTTCAGCGCACCGGATGAGCTCAACGCGGCCTATCCGGCGCTGTATGCCCTGCTGGAGCGCTTCTTCCAGCAGTCACCATTGGCGCGCTGCCCGCCGCCTCCCGACTGACCACTCCTGGCAGATCTGACCACACGCTTGGCAGATCTGACCACACGCTTGGCAGACAAGGCGCCAGCAAGGCGAGGAAATCGCGAGAGAGAAGCGATAGCGGCCGCTTACCGCGCCGGGCACCACCTCAAGCTAACGGTATATCATCCAGAAGCGCGCCAGCAGACACGCCGACTCGATCAGCAGGGGACGCAAAAGCAACCTCTGGATCGCTCACTGTGGCTCCGCCAACAGATAATCCCAGACACGCTGCGCGGTGGGCCGCATCGGGCGCTGATTGGAGCGCACCAGCCAGAAGTTCTGCTCGGCGGGGATCGTCAGCGCGAAGACCTGCTCCAGCCCGCCATTGCCGGACGCCAGCCATTGCCGGAAATGGCCTTCATGCACCAGCGCCCCCCCCATGCCGAGACGCGCCATTTCCAGCGTCATCACCTGGGTGTCACAGCTGATGGTAGAGGTCGTCTTCTCCAGCCCCAGTTGATCTGCCGCCACCAGCCAGCGCCGCCAGCCCACCGCGAAGCCTGCGGCATGCAGCAGCGTCATGCCGGCCAGGTCCGCCGCCGTGGTCAGCTGCGCGCTCAGCGCCGGACTCGCCACGACGGCCATTCTCTCCTGCCCTGCCCCGACCTGGATCGCCTCCACCTGCGGCCAGTCGCCCTGACCGTAGCGCAGCTCGATATCCACCTGCTCGCCATCGAAGTCGCTCTGCCAGAAGGCACTGACCAGACGCAGCGCGATCTCGGGTTGATCACGATGGAAGTTCGCCAGCCGCGGCAACAGCCAGGCCTGCTGGCTCATCGGGGTCGCCCGCAGGCTGACCGGCGCGGCGCGCGAGGGGCCGAAGACTTCCAGCGTGCCTTCCTGCAGGCGCTGGAAGCCATCCTGCAACGCTGGCAACCAGGCCTGACCGGCCGGCGTCAGATTGAGGCTGCGGGCATGACGCACGAACAATGGCTGGCCAAGGCGGTCCTCCAGCTGGCGAATCCGCTGGCTAATGGCCGACTGGGTGACACTCAGCTCCTCGGCGGCACGCGTGAAGCTCATCAGGCGCGCAGCGGCTTCGAAGGCCTGCAACCAGGCCAGCGGCGGCAGGGGGCGCGGCAAGGCATTCGGCGTCGTGGGGGAAGGTTCGTGCATGGCTATCTCGCATCAGAGCATGAAGGTCAATCGGCACACATTAGCTCAGCTAAGTCATGGCCGTCATATTTCGCGTTGGCCAGCCGTGATGACGAGGGGGACAATGGCCTCATTCTCGGGTCACGGCTCAGCCATACGACCCAGCACGCGACACGCGTTGGCTCACCTGCTACTGCACACACGACATAGGACGGCGCCCATGGAGACTCTCATCGCATCTGCCCCTGACACCCAAGACACTGAAGCGTCACAGGCACGCCATCAGTGGGACATGAAGGAATACCTGCCCCATCACGAGGGCGCGCCGCTGGTGAAGGCAGACCACGACGAGACCCTGGCGTCACTGGCATGGGCCAGCGGTGAGCAGACCCAACTGCCGCTGATCTGGCTGCGCGACCACTGCGCCTGCGATCTCTGCCGTCATCCGCAGACCTTCGAACGCACCTTCATGCTGATGGACGATGCGGCCCTGACGGTCCATCAGATGCGTGTCGAGCAGGGCAATCTCGTCGTCGTCTGGCAGGACGGCCACACCAGCCGCTTCGATGCCGGCTGGTTGCTGCAACGTCGCCCGAGTGATGCGCCGCCGGCCACACCGGTCCCCGCAAGCCAGGCCTGGCAGCAGGGCCATAAGCCTCACGTCACCGCCTTTGCCGATTACATGGCCGGTGGACAGGCGCGCCTGGGCTGGCTGGAAGCGCTGTGCCGCGACGGCTTCGCGATTCTGGATGCCGGCCCGACGGCAGGCGGCGAGATCGACCAGGTGGCCGCGACCATCGGCCCGATCCGCGCGACCAACTTCGGTGGCCGTTTCGAGGTCTTCTCCAAGCAGGCGCCCAACAACGCCGCCTACACGCCGATCGCACTGGAACTGCACACCGACCTGCCCAACTGGCGTCAGCCGCCGGACATCCAGATGCTCTACTGCCTGGCCAATGAGGCCGAAGGTGGTGATTCCATCTTCGGAGACGGCATGGCGGTCGCCGAAGCCCTGCGCGAGCGGGACCCGCAGGCCTTCAGGCTGCTGGCCGAGACCCCGGTGGACTTCCGCTTTGCCGACGAGACCACCGACCTGGTGGTGCGCGAGCCGGTGATCCACCTGGATGCCAACGACAAGGTCATCGAGGTGCGCTTCAACAACTGGATCCGCGACAGCCTGCGCCTGCCGCTGGAACAGATGCAGGCCTGGTACAGCGCCTATCGCCAGTACTGGAGCATCCTGCGGGAACCGGCCTTCCGCCTGCATCTCAAGCTGGAAGCCGGCCAGATGGTGGCCTTCGACAACCGCCGCGTGATGCACGGCCGCAAGTCCTTCGACCCGACGACCGGCCGCCGCCACCTGCAGGGCTGCTATGTGGATTACGACATGGTGGAATCCGCGCTGCGCGTCACGGCGCGCCAGCTGGCCGGTGCCAACCTCACTCAGTCGTGAGCACGACGGCCCTCATGCCGCGGAGTGCTTGAAATAGCGTTGAACCGCACGCAAAGGTTGCGGCGGTTCCTCCAGGGCATACCACGCAAGGCAGTGGCATCCTGAGAGTCTGGCAACTCTGGTATCGCCCCATGAATCCCATGACACTCTGCTTTGCGGATGACACCCTGGAACGACGCTATCGGCGTCGACAGATCGAGACCTCACACAAGCTCAGCCGGATCACCATCCCGCTGAGCTGTCTGCTGTTCGCGTCCTATGGGCTGATCGAGATCAGTCTGCTGGATCACTACGAGCCCTACCTGCTGCTGCGCACCAGCGTTCTGATCGGCGTGCTGGGCCTGTTTCTGCTGTCACGTCTCCCGCGTTTCCGACACCACGTCAACGGCATCCTGTGCCTGGCCTCGCTGGTGGCAGCGCTGGGGACGCTGGCGATGTTCCATGTGGGGGACGGTCACGCCGGAGAGCACCTGGTGGAGAGCCACGCCGCCGGACAGCATGAAGACGAGCATGGTGACTTCCCGGTCTACTTCGTCACCCTGATCACCGTGGTCTTCTGGACCTACACCCTGCTGGGGCTGCAGTTCGTCTATGCCATGGCCTGCGGACTGCTGATATGGATGGGCTGCACCGCCAGCTGCGCGCTGATGCATCAAGGCTCCGATGTCCTGGTGGAAGCCAACGAGGCTTTCTTCATGATGGCCGTCAATCTGCTGGCGGGCATGAGCGCCTACTCGCGCGAGCGCCAGAGCCGACAACTCTTCCTGCATGAATGCCATATCACCGGCGAGCGGGACGATCTGCGCGACCATGCGATGTGCGACTCGCTCACCGGGCTGCTCAACCGGCGCGCCCTGCTGACACGCCTCGACCAGATACTCGACATCCAGACTCCCGGCACGGTGCAGGCCGCACTGTTCATCGACCTCGATGGCTTCAAGCCCGTCAATGACCGCCACGGCCATGCCATCGGCGATGAAGTGCTGCGCATCACCGGCGAGCGCCTGGGCAACACCCTGCGCGGCAACGATATCGTCGGCCGCCTGGGAGGCGATGAATTTCTGGTACTGATCAGCCGTGAAGGCAACGGCCGCAAGGGCCCGGAGCAGCTGGCGGAGCGTCTGATCGACGCCATCAGCCGTCCCATCACGCTGGAAGTGGATGGCGAGCCGCTGATCATCGCCGTCAGCGCCAGCATCGGCATCAGCCTGTTCCCCTTCTCGGGCGCCACGCCGGAAACGGTCATCGCGCGCGCCGACAGCGCCATGTACGAGGCCAAGCAACGCGGTCGGGGCGTCGTCGTCACCGGCAATCCGCTCCGCCTGGTACTGTGACGATCGACGCTCGACGCTCAATGCTCGACACCTCGAGCATGGCGCCGCGTCACCCTCCCTCTTGAGACAGCGGCAGACGCCCCAATGAGACAAGGATGCCGTTTCGTCCTTTTTCTCATGACCCGCATCACGCCAGAACGCCCCACGACTCATCAATGGGGCGTTCTGGCGCATGGAGCCTGCCAATGACACGCCTGCCGCATCTTGCCTTCTCTCTAATCGGTCTCGGTCTCCTCGGCGGCTGCGCCGGAGTCCCGTCCGGCACCCAGCCCGTCGAGAATTTCGAGCTCGAACGTTACTACGGCGAATGGCACGAGATCGCCCGCCTGCCCAACAGCTTCGAGGAGGGCCTGAGCTGCGTCAGCGCCGATTACTCGCCCCGCGAGGACGGCGGCGTGCGCGTCATCAATCGCGGCTACAACGCCGAGCAAGGGGAATGGAGCCAGGCCGAAGGTCGCGCCTACTTCACCCGGGGCAGCGAGACGGCGGCCCTCAAGGTCAGCTTCTTCGGCCCCTTCTATGGCGGTTACAACGTGCTGGCGCTGGATGACGACTATCAGTGGTCGCTGGTGGCCGGCGCCGATCGCGACTACCTGTGGATACTGGCGCGTGAGCCACAGCTGGATGACGCCACCTACCAGGCGCTGGTCGAGCAGGCCGCCGAGCTCGGCTTCGCGACCGACGCGCTGATCAAGGTCGAACAGGGCAATGCCTGCCCCTCTCCTGATGACACCGAACGCTGACACCGAACCCGGTCCCAAGACCCAAGGCCTGACACCAAGGTCTAAACCGGCGCGTGACGTTTATATGGTGCGGACAGCCGCTTTCATCCAACCGACCTCGCATCTTGTCACGCGCGCGTGGCTCGCCAATGGTGAGCTGACAATCTTCCGGGGTAGCGCCTCGCCGAGTGCGCTGCCCTGATGCCAATCGTTTGATGCTGTCGCCCAGTGCCAGTGACGCCTCGCTGCACTGGGCAACTCAGTTCAGAGGGAGCCCGTGCCATGGATATCCAGCAGTTCTTCAGCGCCCTGTGGGATGACTACGTCGCCATGACGCCCCAGGCCCAAAAGATCCAGGATGCCTTCATCGCTGACGGCGAGACCATCGTCAACGACCACGTCGCCTTCCGCACCTTCGATCGCGGGCCGATCACCCTGAGCGCGCTGGAACCTCACCTGCTGGCGCTGGGCTATACCCGCTTCGCGCCTTATGATTTCCGCGAGAAGAAACTGCGCGCCTTCGGCTATCTGCCGCCGTCACCCGACATGCCGCGCGTCTTCCTCTCCGAGCTGAAATGCCATGAGCTGTCCGAGCGCGCCCAGGCGATCATCGATGGCCTGGTCAGCCAGATCTCGCCGGATGCCGCCACCCAGCCCTCCGTGCTGTGGTCGGGCCGTCTGTGGAAAGCACCCAGCTTCGAGCAGTATCAGCGCCTGATGGAAGAGAGCGAGTATGCGGCCTGGCTGTCGATCATCGGCCTGCGCGCCAACCACTTCACCATCAGCGTCAACGCGTTCAGCCATCACGACACCCTCGACAAGGTGCTGACGCGCGTCGAGTCGCTGGGCCTTGGCATCAATCCGGCCGGAGGGCGCATCAAGGGTTCGCCCGAGGTGCTGCTGGAGCAGGCCTCCACCCTCGCCGACCGCCAGACCTTCACCTTCGCCGGTGGCGAGGAGCATGAGATCTCCACCTGCTACTACGAATTCGCGCGCCGCTACCCCGATGCCGATGGCGAGCTGTATCAGGGCTTCGTGGCGGCCAGCGCCGACAAGATCTTCGAATCCACCAATGTTCGCCAGGAGCCGACTGCCTCGTGATTGCCGACTGGCTAGACCTGACACTCGAAGGCCACGCCAGCGCCCGTGGCATGGGCCGTATTCCCGGCGGTCGCTATGAGATCGTCGCGCCCGGCGTGCTGGAGATCACCCCCGACGTCACGGGGCCCAAGGCGCGCCCGTGCGTGATCTCCGCCGGCATCCACGGCAACGAGACCGCCCCCATCGAGCTGCTCGGTGAGCTGATCGCGGGCCTGGAGAGCGGCCACCTGATCGTCGGGGCGCCGCTGTTGCTGATCCTGGGCAACCTGCCCGCCATCCGCACTGGCGAGCGCTTCATCACCACCAATCTCAATCGGCTGTTCAAGCGCGCCGAGGCCAGCGTGGCGGGCAACGACTGTCCGTCCGATGATGAGCCGGCGCGCGCGCGTCAGCTGATGGCGGCCGTGGACACCTTCTATGCTCGCTTCCCGCTGGCCGAGGGCACGCGCCGCCTGCACTACGACATGCACACCGCCATCCGCGACAGCCTCTATCCGCGCTTCGCGGTGGTGCCCTTCAGTAATGGCGACGCCATCAGCGCATCGCAGTGGCCGATATTGAGCGCCGCCGGCATCCAGGCCGTGCTGCACCAGCATCAGCACAGCTGGACCTTCTCGCACTATTCGCGCCACTACCATGATGCCGACGCCTTCACGCTGGAGCTGGGCCAGGTACGCCCGTTCGGCGCCAACGACATGGCGGCACTCGCACCGATGAAAGCCCTGCTCGCGGCACTGGCGACCGGCACGGCGCCCGCCGAAGAGGATCCAAAGGCCATCGACTACTTCACGGTGGAAGTGGAGCTGATGCGTCAGTCAGCCGACTTCACGCTGTGCTTCAGCGAGGATGTCGCCAACTTCACCGCCTTCGCCCCCGGCAGCGTGGTGGCCGAAGACGCCGCTGCTGGCCCCTGCATCATCGGCGATACCCCACTGCGGGTGGTCTTTCCCAACGCGAAGGTGGAGATAGGCGCCCGCGCCGCCCTGCTGCTGGCCGAGAGCTCGACACCGACAGACTGAGTCACCAGACACTGAACAAACCGGCACTGAGCCACAAGCGCCGGCGTTCTGCCCGCCCACCCCCCTCAGGGCGCAGCACGATGCCGGCGCGATTGCACTGACGAAAGCCTTACTACAACGACAACAGGCGACCTTGAACATGAAGACTCCTCCCCCACGGCCGGACGGCATCCGCGTGCGTCCTTGCACGCTCCACCAAAGTCGTAACATTCCTCCACGCCAGATAGCGGTGAACCCTGCGTTGAGCTGGTAGAATCGGCCCCCTTTCCCGTCCACGACATGCAAGCACAGGCATTTTTCGCCTGTTGTAGACGGTCACTGGCAGCGAGAACGACGATCAATCGGACTGATCGTGAGGAACTGGCCATGCCCCTGACGGCATTCTCCGCCACTCCTCCCGTGCCACGCCTTGCCGCCTCATCACGTCTGCGTCGCGCACGTCAGCGAGCGAGAGTGAAAGGCAGTGCCAGGCAGCCGTGCCATGTCGGCAACGAACCTGTATCCCGAGCCCGACCGCCCCGCGGCGGACTCGTGGCGTGTCATTGCCCCCAGGGCTGGCAACGTCCGGATTGGAGTAACTGCATGACCATGAGATCTTCCGTGGCCGAGAGCCCGAGCAGCGACGCGCTGCCTCTCGAGGTCCGCAACATCACCAAGTCCTTCGGCACAAATCAGGTGCTCAAGGGCTTGTCACTGCAAGCACGCAAGGGCGATGTCATCACCCTGATCGGCGCGTCCGGTTCCGGCAAGAGCACCTTTCTGCGCTGCATGAACCTGCTGGAGCAGCCGGACGGCGGCGACATCTTCGTGCATGGCGAGCAGATCGGCTTCAAGGAAAGCCGCCGTGGCCGCGAACCGATGGACTGGCGTCAGGTCGAGCGCATGCGCGCGCGCCTGTCGATGGTCTTCCAGGGCTTCAACCTGTGGTCGCACATGACGCTGCTGGAAAATGTCATCGAGGCGCCGATCCACGTGCTCGGCAAGCCGAGGAAGGAAGCCATCGCCCACGCACGCAGTCTGCTGGACCGCGTCGGCCTGCTCGAGCGCGCCGAGTACTATCCGGCGCAGATGTCCGGCGGCCAGCAGCAGCGCGGCGCCATCGCACGCGCACTGGCGATGGAGCCGGAGGTGATGCTGTTCGACGAACCGACCTCGGCCCTCGACCCGGAACTGGTCGGTGACGTGCTCAAGGTCATGCGTGACCTGGCCGAGGAAGGCCGCACCATGGTGGTGGTGACCCACGAGATGAGCTTCGCGCGTGATGTCTCGAGCCAGGTGGTCTACCTGCATCAGGGACTGGTCGAGGAAGCCGGCAAGCCGGAAGACGTGCTGGGCAATCCCCAGTCGGAGCGCCTCAAGCAGTTCCTGGCGCCCAAGTACTGACAAAGCGCCCTGATCAGCCGCCCTGATCACCAGCTCTGATCACCAGCTCTGATCACCAGCTCTGATCACCAGCTCTGATCAACAGTACTGATGAATGGCCCTTGGCCCATCGCTGAGCCGACCGCTCGGCCTGTGGCACATCCCGGCACGGTGGTCCCGTGACCGGCACATGATTCAGCACCGCGAGCGCCACGCCAACGGCAGGCCTCGAGGTGTCCAAGACTTCAGGAATGACAAGCAATGAAACAATTCGCGACACGCACCCTGCTGGGCCTCACCCTCGGCCTCTCCAGCTTCGCCATCACCACCAGCGCCGCCCAGGCGGCCGATGTGCCGGACCCGCTGCGCCTGGGCATCGACGTGCCCTACGCGCCCTTCGGCTACAAGCTGCCCAGCGGTGAGCTGACCGGCTTCGAGATCGAACTGGGCAACGCCATCTGCGCCCAGCTCGCCACCCACTGCAAATGGACCGAGCAGGACTTCGACGGCATCATCCCGGGCCTGATGGCGCGCAAGTACGACGTCATCATGTCGGCGCTGACCATCAATCCGGAGCGTGAGCGTCAGGTGCTGTTCTCCGAGCCCTACTTCACGCCGCCGTCCGGCTGGTTCGTCAAGGCGGACAGCCCGCTGGCGGGCGCGGACACCCTCGATGCCGAGGCGCTCGCGGGCAAGGTGATCGGGGTGCAGCGCGGCAACCTGCAGGATCACTACGTCACCGACCTCTACGGCCGCACGGCTGAAGTGCGCCGCTACACCAAGCTCGATGACCTGGTGCTGGACATGGACAGCGGCCGCGTCGATGTCGCCTTCCTGGACCTGCCGGTCGGTCAGGACACCCTGGTCAACGCCAACGACGGCAACTTCGTCAACACCGGCAGCGCCATCAGCGAGCCGAAGAAGTACTTCGGCGACGGCTTCGGCATCGCCATGAAGAAGCGCGACCGCGACCTCAAGAAGGCCATCGATGGTGCCCTGGAAGCGCTCAAGGCCGATGGCACGCTCAAGCGTCTCAACGACAAGTACTTCGTCAGCGCCGCCACTGCGTCCGACAACCACCAGTAAGCCGCTGAACGGGTTATTCGGCGCTTCACGGGAGATTTCCCATGATTGACCTACAAGGCTACGGGCCCAGCCTGCTGGAAGGTGCCTGGGTCACGGTGCAGCTGGCCGTGCTGGCCCAGCTGCTGGCCATCGCGCTGGGGCTATTGACGGCGACGGCCAAGATGTCGCGCTCCACGCCTCTGCGCTGGCTCGCGACGCTCTACACCACCATCATCCGCGGCGTTCCCGACATCGTGCTGATGCTGCTGCTGTTCTTCGGCGGCCAGATCGGCATCAACATGGTCACCGACTGGCTGTACGACAGCTACGACATCGACGTCTTCGTCAATGTCGATGAGTTCACTGCCGGCGTCGTCACCATCGGCTTCATCTTCGGTGCCTACATGGGCGAGACCTTCCGGGGCGCCTTCATGGCGGTGGATGCCGGGCAGATCGAAGCGGGGCGCGCCTATGGCATGAACGACTGGAAGGTCTTCAAGCGTATTCGCTTCCCGCTGATGATGCGCCACGCCCTGCCGGGGCTGGGCAACAACTGGATGGTACTGCTCAAGACCACCGCCCTGGTGTCGGTGATCGGGCTGGTCGACATGGTGCGTGTCGCCAGTGAGGCTGCCAAGGCGACCCACGAGCCCTTCACCTTCCTGTTGCCGGTCGCGGCGGGCTATCTGCTGATCGCCACCGTGTCCGAATGGGGGCTGGCACGTCTCAAGAAGCGCTATAACGCCGGATTCGGGGAGGCCAGCGCATGGAACAACTGAATGATGCAGGCCCCTCAGGCGTCATCGCCCAGCTGGGTCAGATGCTCGAGGATGCGCTGAGCGACAACTACATCTTCACCGCGACCACCCTGTGGCACTACTGGGAAGGGCTGGTCACCACCGTGCAGCTGGTGTGTCTGGCGCTGCTCATCGGCCTGATACTGGCCGTGCCGCTGGCGATCATGCGCGGCTCGCGTCGTCGCTGGGTGAAGATGCCGGTCTATCTCTACACCTACGTCTTCCGCGGAACGCCGCTGCTGATCCAGCTCTATCTGATCTACTACGGCGTGGTGTTCTTCGATGGCTTCGACATCTCGCTGGGCGTGACCAGCGTGCATGTGCCCAGCATCCAGGAGACCTGGCTGTGGGATTACTTCCGTGATCCCTTCGTGCCGGCGCTGCTGGCCTTCGTGCTCAATACCGCGGCCTACACCACCGAGATCTTCCACGGTGCCATCCAGTCGACCCCCAAGGGCGAGATGGAGGCAGCGCGTGCCTACGGCATGTCACGTGGCAAGATGATGCGTCGCATCATTCTGCCCAGTGCCTTCCGACGCGCCCTGCCGGCCTACGGCAATGAAGTCATCTTCATGCTGCATGCCAGTGCCATCTGCAGCGTGGTGACGCTTCTGGACCTCACTGGCGCCGCGCGTGACATCTACGCACGCTTCTACGCGCCCTTCGAGGCCTTCATGTTCGTCGCCGCCATCTACCTGTGTCTGACCTTCACCATCATTGCCATATTCCGGCAACTGGAGAAACGCGTGCTGGCGCACTTGAAACCGTTAAGCTGAACGTCAAAAGCGCCCTTTGTAGGTAATGCCAGTCAGTTAAGCCTATTCTCCATAAGCTGATCATGAGACCTTCCTGTGCCAGGTACACTTATTATGGGAAGGTCTCATGCATTTCAGCGACG
>JGI24005J15628_10001688_pt1 | contig 11675 bp, 11 predicted proteins | sample LinPmetageLP40_FD_15628 | JGI IMG/M metagenome (IMG submission 15628) | reverse complement strand
CTATTTTTGATATTGGACTGTAGGAAAACGCCTTCAATGAAAAGTTCTTTCCCTTTAGATTCTACGATCAAATCTTCGAATACTTCAGTTATAAGTTTCATCTTGCAAATCCTGTTCTTTTAGCGTTAGACCTTCTCTGTTTAACAGCAGTCATTGCAGCTTTTCCCTTTTTCTTTCTTGCGCCTCTTTTATTGCGAATACTCATTTTTTTGAGATCTGCCGGTGCAATTCTTTTTTCTCTTCCAGTTTTTCTATCTAGAGTCCAACCTTTACCTTTTTTCGAAGAAACTTTAACACGTTGTTTTCTACCGCCTCTAATGCGGTTTTTAATAACGATCGCTTCATCAAGTTCTTCATCGTGAAATTCTGCAAATGTCAACATTTTTAATTTCCTTTTTTAATCATCCGAATCAGAGATTTCTTCTTCATCAAAATCTTCTTCATCAAAATCTTCTTCGTCGGAAAATATATCATCCGACATGTCTGTTTTATATGTATTTAGTAAGTCACTAATTTTACCACTTATTGCACTTTCTATAGATCTTCCAACATCTGCGGAATTTCCTAATACTGCATTGTCTACAATATCCAAATATATTTCTTTATCGCTCATTTTTCATTCCTTTTCATATTCTATTTATATCAGCGGCCAATGTCGTCAACATTACATTTCATCATCTTCTACTGGCTCTTTGAATACTGGATCTTTCTTTTCTTCCAATATTTCTTTTTTCATTTGTTTCATTTCATCTTCGGTAAATTTTAACAGATTTGTCATAATCCATTTCGAAGAATAATATTTACCAATGTAGTCGGTCATATTGGATAATAGATCAACTCTAAAACTAATCATTTCCGTGTTTTTGATTTCTGCATAATATGAATCTTGCGTAAAGTCAAATATTAGAGTTTGTTCTATTGCTCCCCAATCTTCAGGAGCAATAATGCCTTTTAATATTAGTTGTTTCTTGAGTAAGTCAAAAAATAAATCATTAAATTTACTTCTTAATCTTACAATAAATCTATTAAACTTCATTTCATCTCTTGAAATTTCTGTTGCCCTACCAAGTTGCATCCCTGCATCTTGTTCTAGCCTGGAAATAGGCACATTTAATGATTTGTATAATTTCTTTTGAAAGTATAAAACATCGTCCATTTCGCCCAAATTAGATCCGCCTGGCAAAGTCTCAATCTCTGTACCCCTACCACCTTCGCGGCGCGGAAACCAGAAATCTTCCAACATAGACATGTGCCGTCTATCATCTTTGACTTCGCCTGTGTTAGCATCATATGCGACTTTGTTTTTATATTTATTCATAATGTCGCCGATATATTGTTCGGCCTTGAGTTTCGGCAAGTTACCAACATCAATATAAAATACTCTGCGTTCTGGAGCGCGGGTCCATCTATAGATAACTACAGAATCCTCAACCATTTTAAGTTGATTGAGTGCTTTTATTGCCTTGTGTAGATGGCCAATACTGTGTTGTTTTCTGCTGTCTCGAAGTCCTGATGTCACATGTGCAATTGCATCGACCGAAATAGGTATTCCGGTTTGTTTATCTGGTCCTCCGAGGCCCTTTTCATTATATAGATAGTATTCTTTTACACCCTTTACAAGAATGTTTCTATTTTTGTCTAAATCTTTTTCGACATGTTTTACTTTTTTGATAAGTCTAGGATCAATTTTTCTTAATTCTTTGATACCTTCTTTTCGTTTATTCTCATCAATTATAATATGATAAAATAATTTTCCATCTACATACCAACTCTTGAATATATCATATCCCATACGATTGAAATTTAAGAGACGTAAAACATTGTCAAATTCTTCGACAATTTTTTCTTTGACACTATCTGATAAATCTAAATTTCTAGTTCCTAGTCTCACTGGACTTTCGCCATCAGACTCAGTAACTATTGCTTCTGAAACAATATCATCAATTGCAATTTCAACTTCTGGATAAATTGACATATCTCTATATCTATTTATGAGTTCGGAATCACTTTTCGCGGTACTTTCCATATTCAAAGATGTTGAATAAAAATTAGAAGATACCGTCAAACCATCGTCATTCGTGCGTTCTGCTGGCACGAATGACGTTAGTGGTTTTTGTTTTTCATCTGTTTTTAATAGGGTAAACCCAAATAATTTAACTTCCATAATATTCCCTGTTTTCTATCTACTATTTAGGTTGATTAAGCATCACCAACAGCGACTGATCCACGGTCGAATCTATCAACACTTGCGGCGTTTGTCCACCAATCAAATGCAAAAGTAACAGTAAATTCTTCAATAGAATCATTTGTATCCCAGCCAAGTTCTATTGTAGAAACTTCAGTAGGAAACAAACCCTCAAATTTATATGTAGAAATTGGAGCACCATCGCCAGTTTTTCCGTAATGATAAACAGAAGCATCTTGTTTATAACTAGAAAGACGTTGTACTCCCTGATTAGTCACATGAGAATTAATAGAGGCCATCCAATTTTCCATTGCATTGCGTAGTGAAAAATTCTCTTTATTCATTACTGTAACTGTCCAGGCATCAAAAGTTCTGTTACCAGCAACTCTAATTTGTCTACCGAAATACGGTACATCTACACTTGGCAGGGTAGAAGAAGGCAGCTGCGCTGCCTTCACTTCAAATGCTCCACCGGATTCAACAGGTAAAATTCCTGCCGGTGTGTTAAGTTGTACCGAGAATAGATTTGGTCTTGCACCACCATCCCGAAAACTTGATCTAAATGTATTAACATTAAATGTCATATGATTTCTCCTTTGTTTTATTTATACTTAAACTGCACTAACGATTTCATCAAAACTTACACCTGTGCGTACTGCAACGAAGTTAAGTTGAATAAAGTTGATAGAACGTGCCGGTTGTATGAAGATATCACCTACAAATTGATTCGCATCTATGACTGCATCAGTGTTGTTTGTACTATCTGCGATCACTCTAAAATCATAAATTCCACGTCTACCTTTGATTTCACGCAAGAATGGTTCAATCAAAGATGTAAACTGTGCGCGAGTAAATTCATCATTAAATTCAAACAATGTAAATTTCGCAGCTGTTGCGATAGATTTTTCCAAAACAATGAACAATCTTCTTACATTAATTCTACTAAATGCCGATGGTCTCATTGTAAAAGTTTTATCTCCAAAGAGAATAGTACCTTGACCAGAGAAGTTTACAACAGGATTGATTGCATCTTTGTATAATGCATCTCTATCTGATTTAGTTTGTGTGGTCATAGTCTTGACTACTCCCCTATAAACGCCGCGATTGAATCCGGCTGGGGAGAACCAAGCGTCCCGATCAAGTTCACTTTTAACCATCAACCCAGCAGTATCACCATTGAATGGCACCCAGCGGAATTTGTTGTTATATTTATCAGATACATATTTGAAATTTGAATCTGCAAACGCATAATTAGATTTTCTTACGGTACGCAAAAATGCAATAGTTGCATCTGCATTACCGGCATTTTTGTCTGCAAGAGTATCACTATATCTTGGTGAAATACAAGCAATACAATCTTTTCTCGATTCGCAAATATCAATAATATGTCCAATGATACCAGATGCAGCTGCATCTGTTCCATGTTCAGCACTTTCACCTTGCATCAAGAAACTTACATCAATATTTTCTGCATCAATAAACAAGTCAAATCCGCCCTGATAATGGGTAGAAACTGGCAATACACCAACAGAACCATTACCAAATGGTCTTGAAATATATTCTTCAGTTCCATCAGCGGTAAAACTTGGGTCTTGCTGCAATTTACCAAAACCAGTTTTTACAGGATTTAGAGAGGTTCCATTTACATTGATGTTTTGACCCCAATCTGATACTGATGATGGGTGATTAATACAGAAAACCCAATTCGATGTGTTATTGATTTGATCCACATAATACAGTAGACGTCCATCGGATGCCTTACCATTTCCTGCTTTGGACATATGTTCGATTACTTCTACAACAACACCGTTATAGACAACAACTAAACTAATACCTTGCGAAACCGGTTCTGAACCTACTGGGATGATTGCTGCAACATCGCGAGTTGCATCATCTGCGCGGGGAGTACCACTTAAACTTGCAGCAATAATTGGTTGGTCTGTCAAAAATTGATCATATGAAGATTCATCAATCAAATACACATGCAATAAATCTCCCCAATCGCCTGCACTTTTAGCTGCAAATTCGTGTCCGTTTGCAGCAGTTGCACCGAAACCAATGTCCGTACCGAATGAAACAGAATTTTTAATCAGTAGATTGGTAACATTGTTCTCGCCATATGAAAATTCATTTGCAAGTTTGTTTTTAATAGTTGCTGTTATCGCCAGAGCATCGCCCGGTGCGGTAACAAATTCCATTCTTGAGCCATTTTCTACTACCGAATATTGAGCAGACGCACTACCTTGAGTAACTGCAACACCATCTATAGTGACATCTACCGTTTGTCCAGAAGCAACATCTATTGCGGGACTCAGGGTAAATGACTTTCTTGCTGGTACGGTAATAATTGCTAATGCTGCATCATTCAACGCAGTTGCAGAAGGTGTTTCTGGAGCTGCATTATTCAAAAATGATACTGTCGTACTATTTGCAGTCACAGCAAAATCATTTGTTGTGAATGAACCCGAAATAGTTACCAGATTGTTAGTTACCGCATGGGCGCCAGGCGACTTAGCAAGAGTAAACTTTGATCTTTTTGCAACACTCAGTTTAATTTCATCTTTACCGTTTGCATATGGTTTGATAGTAGTTTCTGCTGGAGCACTTGCAGCTGCATGAGCTCCTGCTGGGGCGCCACTTGTACCAGTTGGCATAAAGAATACTTTATTGATTTTGTCTGATGTTGCAGGAGAAACCACAGATCCACCATCAATAGCATCATGCAGAACCAATGTTGTTGTTCCACCCGATGAAGTTGCAGTTACGACATAAGCAATAGAAGTTACTCCGCTCATTTCAACCGTCACTGTATCGCCGGCAGAAAGCATTGCACCATCTACGTCCAATACAGCACTTGTTGCACTACATGCAACTTCATATTTCGCAAAAGTGTGTCCATGTACTGTTCCAGTTCCACCGTATGTCGAGGAATCTGCAAGAGCAGCAGTAGCAAATCTAGTATATAGTGGATAAGTGAACCCAGAACCCAGAACCATTGTTCCACCCACACTAATGTCTGGAATTGCAGTGCCCGGATTTGTTCCTACGTTTGTGATCTTAGTGTTATCAGCACCGTCATGCGAATGTACATAAACTGGACCTGCATTACCACTCACATTACCAATAGAATCTGTCAAATTTATAACATTATCATTGCTATTCAGACTATAACGTCCAACCGGAAGTAGTCCACCGGCCGCGCCGATTTTTCCGACTGTTATGGTTAAGTCATTTGATGATAGATTTCTTTGCACTACATCAGTTGCGTCTACTGCACCTGATACTACTAGCGCAGTGGAACCAACATTAAATCTTGGATATAGATACTGTTTTGTCGCATCATCTGACGTACCAGCTAGAAGATCTATACCAGAGTGCAAGTTGAGTTGTGTGACAGCGCCATCTAAAGTTTGTGTGAATGACTGAGCACTAGAACCGATTATAGTCGTAGGACTTGCTGCTGCACCTATGAAATTTTGTACTGTACCCGCTGTCGTGGACGATGCTGTTACTTTACCAGATAGGGCGTTTCTTGCTTGATTTGCTGGTGTGGCGTTATTATCATCCACAACTCTAACAATTTTAATAGAAGAGCTGTAAGAAAGAAAATTTGAAGCAGTGAACCATGATCTATAATTTGTATCATTGGGTTCGCCAAAAACGGCAACTAATTCATCTTCGCTTGAAATTTCAACAATTTCACTTACTGGTCCTTTAGAGAATTGTCCAACCATACCACCAATGCTGGTAGCTACTGCTGTGACGTTAGATGACGCATCTATTTCCGAAATGTTTACGCCGGGGCTTACTTGGAATGCCATTTTGTTAATCTCCTTTGATTTTATTTAATAGTATTTTGTATTTATTTATAAAAACTGTAAAGTCACCTATATAAGATATTATGTGGTATCAACAGTCCAAAAATCTCCACTATCATCGACAAAATTTTCTCCTTCCATTCCAGATTGTATAAATCCAAAAGGCAACATATCTTCTTCTAAATGCCTCATACGTTCATTGTATATTTCTTTTCTAATATCCACATCGCACATAGCTTTGAAATATGGATCGGTTGCCATCCACGAAAATAATATTAACGTATCTACAAGATCGTCGTGTCGTCCTTTTTCTGCTTCAAATTTAGGGCCTTTTTGAACAAATGTTGTTAATTCGTTGATTGTCTCAAAATCCCGAATATATAATTTGTCTTCTTCAATTAAACTCTTTAAATTCATGCAACCAATTTTTTTAGTTGCTTTTGTAGTCCTGATTCCCAAAGATTTATTTTGGCCTCCGAAACCGCCACTAATAGTTTGTCCTTTTCTATTATCGCTCGATATACTTATCAGATTCACATTTTCCAAATCGTGATATAAAATATCACTTACTTGCTGTCCGACATCATTTATTTCTACTAAAATTAGTGCTTCGTTATATAAATCCGACATTCTATTGATAACAGTAGGAAATACCATAGGTGGTATTTCATTTGATCTAAAAGTAACTACCTGTTTGTATGGCACGTCTGTACAATCGAAAATAGAAAATGTGGAATAATCCATTCCTTTTCCCCTTGACACATCCACGGTCATAAAGTATATGTGGTTCTTTTTTGCCTTTTCATATATTTTTACTGTTCCATTTTCTAAACTTTGTCGGGGAGTTTTATATGGCATATTTTTCAATTTTGTGAAATTTATCAGAGTATTTGTGCTCCCCAGAAACTCTGTATCAAATTCTTGTCGAAACTGTTCGGCACTGGTATTCTTAATGGTCATCGCTTTCCATTTTTCGTCCCTGCCTGGCACTTCTGACCAATGTACTTCTATAGGCACATAAGAATTTCTTCCCTCTTCCGCATCTACCCATAATTTATAAAAGTGATTCATACCTTGGGGAGTAGAAACGATAATAACTTTTGTGGATTGTCCAGATGAAATTGTCGGATATACTGAATTGAAAAATTCTTCTGCTAGTTCTATAGGAACAAACGCAAATTCGTCAAGAAATAATATATTAAAAGATCCACCACGAATAGCGGAAGATGAAGTCGCAGCAGCCATAATTCTAGAACCATTTTCTAATTCAATACTGCCTTTGTTCCATGTTTCGACACCCTGTTGTAACCAATGCGGCAAATGCTCATATGCCATTTGCAAACGTCCTAGTAATTCTCTAGCAGTTGCAAGTTTGTTAGCGAGTAGTGCAACCGAAACATCTTTATTGAATAAAATGTAATGTAAGAAAAATGCAATACTTGTAATTGATTTTCCAGACTGTCTACCGATTTTACAAATAGTGAAACGATTATCATAAAAACTTTTCACCATTTTTTCTTGAAAGGGATACATTTCAAAATTTATCAAACCTTGATCGAGATTGACAATTTTTACATATGTTTTAATAAAATATATAGGGTCTTCCATACATTTCACATATTCTTTTGCTTGTTCCTCTGTCCACTGAATCTGTACTCCCGAACCTTTTAGATTAGGGTTATTATTATAAATTTCATTCATTCTCTATTTTTGCCCTTTAGCATTTCTAATAGTGCATTGGTATCTCCAACAAATACAGAATTGTTATTCACGACTTTACTCGGCCCGCCCTTTTCTCCATCTATCTTATTCATTTCACCTTGCAATTTTGTCAAATCGCCGACTAAATCTGCGGTTGTTTTTAACATTTGACCTACAACTTCATATGCTCTGGGGTGTTCACTTTCTTTTGCAACCATTAATAAATGTTGCAATGCTTCCTGTCCATTATCCACCAGCCCATATAATGTTCTACGTCTAAATTCATAATCATCGACTATATCATCAGATCTAGGTTCTATTTTTTCTGGTTCTGAAACTACTGGCGTTGTAACAATTTCGGATTCAATTATTTCATTTTCAATTTCAAGAAAATCGCTTAGTTTATCATTTAATCTTTTTTTAGTCATTATGTAATATCTCCAAAATCTTCGTCAAATGTCGTTATAAAATCGAAATTGTCAGTTTCTAACGCTGTTGATGGATTTGTTGTATGTGTTACTTTCACAAATTGATCTGTGGTATTTAATCGTTTAGTGTTTGTGATTGCAGTCCTAATAAGTTTTTGATCTCTAGGCAATCCATATAGATATCCATTGAGGGTGAACCCCAAACTCCAAATCAATGACCTTCTGGACAGATAATCTCCATCATATTCATCTTGATAATCAACAGAATCCAACGTAAGAGGCGTGTCTCTTACAAATTCCATTTCCGCTACTTCTTTGATCGGCAACATAAATGTTGGTGTGAAATAGGGCAAAATTTGTTCTATAATTTGCGTGGCATCATCTGCATTTTTAGTCATAATAGATAATGTGAATGATATATCATATGGCACAGGCTGATATACGACATTTTTTTTAGAAGCTCCAGAACCAGTTGATGCAACATTTTGTCTACTTATTTTTCCAACTTTTGACAATTTCCTATCTGCTGCATATTGAAATCCTGCAATTTCAAATGCCATGCGCGGTAAGGTTATATTTTGTCCGCCCGAGGCATTTATGGTGTTGATTCTTGATAGATATTTTTCTACTGGACCATACGCAAGGGGAACATCTCTAGTATATATTACTGCGTCTGATGCGTTTGTTCTTTGTATTTGTACATCATTAAACATAGAACCGAACGCTATGACATAATTTCTTATTGTACTTCTATAAAAATATGGATTTCCTAACATTAGTAATCCTCACTAAATGGGTTGGTTTGTGTAAAGTCTATCACGGTGTCTGCTACAGTTTGTGAAATGGGTATTATTCCTGTAGATACATTAGGTGCATTATCGACTGTTTCATCTGAGATAGAATTATTAGTGAAATTGTCATCAATTTCCGCAACACCAGTGTTTATGGTTTCGTGAGAATATACAAACAATTCTGTTGTTAATTGAAAAACGTGCATTTTCCCCAGTTGAAAAAATGGTACTTCATCTTCAACAAATTTTATTTCAAATGCCTTATCAACCAATGGCAAATAAATCAAATCTCCAACCTTTGGCCTTTCTGTGCCTGTTTCTGTTAAAAATCTTGATTTTGAAACAGTCGTGATCAATTGATCGTTTACTTGCAATCCAAATTGACTCAACATTTCACCTTCGCCCTCAAACCCATCTACACTGTCAATATGCATTTCGATGGTGTGAGCCTCAGTAAAAGATGACAACACATCTTCGTTGAATATTGTGTCTACTTTTACCAAAGTTCTAGGAACATATATAAAATCTTGACCATGCATTTGAATAGATTCAATAACTAGACTGCCAATCAGATCTTGTTCTTGTGTATATGTAGTAGTGTTGATATATGAATTAGTAACCATCCTATCAACCTATCATTATATCTACAGGTAATTCATAACTAAGGGACATTTGTTCTTCCAATGTTTGAATTTCTTCTTTTGCTTCTTGTAATATTTGAGAACCGCTGAAAGTGATTCCGCCAGGAAGTTGAACTCCCTCAAATTTACTAAGATTTTCTCCCCATTGTTTTTTAATTAATGCGGTTGCATATCTTTTTAGCCATCTATCGTTCCACACATCTGTATATACATTAGGATCTATGATTCTAGTTGCTTCCATAATAATATATTCATCTTTTATTATATCATGGCCCCAATCAACATCTGCATATAATCTATTCATATGTCTTTGATACCGGATAGGAACAGTGCCGTGAATAATATTATTCACCATTTGTAGATGATCTTGAGTAACTTGATATGTCAACATTTCTGCACTGGAAAGATTATACACATCATTTAGAAATAATTGATATTTAACATCAAACATATTTGTCGAAAAACTGTTTTTCTGATATAATGGAATTATCTGTTTAACTCCAATTATGCTCTGATCTGTCGTGATATATTTATTTGATACATCATCGGTCGTTATTTGATATGGAACATATGTATCTTCTACCGCATCGAAGTGATAGTCTTGATAATATTCTAAGGCATCGTCAATTCTATCTTCGATTTGATCATCCGACACATTTATTTGTATGACGGGAGAACCCAGTTTTCTTTGACAATATGATTTAAACGCTGTGCGGGATGTGATAGCAGGCATAACAGTCCTCTTTTATGACTATTTATAATTATAATTCCCCAAGAGTTACCAAACCCTTTTCTAAAAGAATTTCTCTATTTGCCATATGTGCGGCCTGTGTCTCGTCTTTACTGCCGCCGAAATACGGTACTGCATGATTTTCTTCGATCATAATTTCTGTAAGTCTTTTTTCGTCAAACAAGAAATCTCCAAGGACTCTACCGAATTTTCCTGTCTTGTCTTTTTCGGTTTTAATCATCTGCATACTACCAATCGGCATCATTAACTTGACAAACTCTTTTGCTGCAAGTCCAAATGCCTTTTCAGTCAAATCTCTTGTTCGAGATTCTGGGGTGTCAATTCCCATAATTCTAACACGTTCTTTGTGCATCCAGACGCCGAAACCAAGATCTATGTCCACGTCTACTGTGTCGCCGTCTACTACTCTAAGAATTTTGCAGGGGTATTCATATGCCATTATTTTATCCTGTTGAAAAGGGGGAGAACAAATCCCCCCCTTTTTGTTTTATGCTTGTGATTCTGTCCAAGTAATTCTTGCCGAAGTGGTAAATGGTTGACTTGCACCAATACCACCTGTATCGACAACCCGCGCAGCAACAGTGATAATATCCGGACCATTCGGGAAAATGCCGTTACCGCCCAAAATACTGTTACCCATATCAATGATGTCGCCAAGACTAAAGTTTGACGCATTTGACAATCTTCTACCACTCGAATCAACCGAACCACCCGCGGCCCGGAAACTAAAGACTTCCGTTCCGCCTGTGATACTGTCACCAGCTTCATGTTTGATAAGTTGGGACAGTGATGGACTTGAAACATTAGACCAATCAATCGTACTCAAGTCGCCGTTAATAATGAGTTTTACTTCACAATCGTGGGTAAGAATAAGTCCAACTTCTGCAAGTTTCAGTTGCATTCGGTTGATGATATCTCTTTCACCAAGATTGCCCGAAAGATTACTATCTACTGATGGCGCGAGTCTCAGAGAAACCAAAGGAATTATGTCAGTACCCAGATTTACTATATCGCCGGCATCACCACCAGCTGGTGGAGCACCTAAAGAAAGCGCAGTAGAACTTGAAACTATTGGATAAATGGCAGGTTGATTTCTAGACCGACCTACAAAAATAAACAGATAGAAAGTGCTGCCCGAGAATTGTGTATATGCAACTTCTTGTCCTGATAGTTCTCCACCGACAGTATATAACTTCAAACCACTATAAAAACTATCAGAACTGCTTCCAGCGACAGGAATTCTTACGTGCCAGTCACGACTCCAACCGCCTTCATAACGCCAAGTTCCTATTATAGAAGAGTTTCCTGTTGTTGTGACTGCACTACTTTCACCATTTGTGAATGACAAAGACTTAGAAGG
>JGI24005J15628_10001687_pt1 | contig 11680 bp, 13 predicted proteins | sample LinPmetageLP40_FD_15628 | JGI IMG/M metagenome (IMG submission 15628) | reverse complement strand
CCCGCCGCAACGTTTGTCAAAAACTGGTCATAGCCGTAGTCTAGGCCCAGCGAATTATACCAATCCATTACGCCAGCTTGGAGCTGTGCTTCCATACCAGCGCCAATAATCGCCTCTCGAACCATTGTCTGGCCAAGATTTGCAGATGACCTAGTGAAAGCCGTGGGGCCCATCATGAAGAGCTGTTCTAAAAAAGCATCATCAGAAAATACGCCGCCAGCGATACCCAAAAAACCACCGACCGCGCCAAGCGTTGTTTCTCTTTCAGCAGATTCACGGCCAGCCTGGATTTCTTCTAGAGCTGTAGATGTAATTTTCTGATGCAAACTATCTCTGGTTAGGCTCTCGAACTCAGGATATAGCTCACGATTTGCGTTGAGATGGTCGAATACCTGATTTAATTGATACTCACGCCTTCTGTCATTATGCCCCTGGCTATCCGATGCGCCAAGGTAATTCCCTGGGTTGATGAAGGTTTGGCCTTCTTTTTCTTGGATAGAGTCAATGACAGGCTGTAGCTCTTCTTTCATAAGCTCTACATATGTGTCGATATTTGAGCCTCTTACCTGGCTATTATAAGCCGAACTCATAGCCTCAAAAAAGCCAAGCTCCTCTCCGCCGTAGGCAATAGGCGTATCGCCTATCCCTGTATTATAATATTGCTCATAGAAAATGCTCATTGCTGAACTTTCTTGAGGTCTATGAGATAAGGCTGACCGTTAGGTGCAAAGGATACGTTGCCTTCTTGCGCCAGTTTATAAATGCCATCACCGACAGAAATTAGGTTGCTTCTTTTTATTAAGGTCAAAGGTAGAGCGATTGAGTTCACTACCCCCAAGGGGGCCTGGTCATAGTCCACATAATTGCCTTGCCCGTCTTGTGTTACTGCCAGGGAAATTAAATCGTCCATAGTAGCCATGTTTTTAAACACATCCTCAACGCCATCAGCGGCCCTGATATTCTGAGGCACAATGATATTACGCCCGTTATATTCAGTAAATCCGCCATAGGCCTCGCCGCCTATCATGCGCTGACCAGCCGCCTCTTGCAGGGCTTGCTCATATAAATTACGATTAAAAGTGGAATCTGTGCTTCCGCCTCGGCCTAAATATATGAGGTCTGCAACAGATTTGAGGCGGTCCATAGTTTTAACCATGTTCTCAGTCTGCGCCAGGCCTTGCATAATAGTGACCCGCATATCTCTCTGGTCTGTCATTTCGCCAAGGGCTCTGTCTTCTTTGCCAGCCTTTATAACCTTGCCCAGCATCGCGGCATTGATAATATCGTCTGTCGAACCGCTTGCCATCAAGCCGCCAATATGAGCCATTTCAGGCGCATCTTTGTGAACTTGCTCTAAAACAGTCAAAGCATTTGAGCCGAAGCCCTCAACAATTCTTTTTAGAAGACCGGCCTGGGCTTCAATCGGAGCTTCGTTCAAAGCTGTAGCCAAGCCAGAGGCTTCAGATTGAGTAAGTATTTTTCTAGGTATTTCGTAATGACCGGCAACTTTATTCGCATGACTGACCCGAGACGCAACAGAGGCTTCTATTGCATCTTCGTCGGAGCCAGCCAAAACTGTCTCAACGACATCGACTTCCAGGCTCACGACCCCAGAACCGTTGGCCCAGGACAAAGGGTCGCTCTTTAAAGCTGTTCTCATAGCAGTGAGGCGTTTATCTAAATTAGCAATAGTTTCACTTAGCTCTGGCGAATACCCGTCTTCTCTTCCTTTTTGTCGCTCCTCTGTAATTCTTTTTAATAATTCTGATTCACTATCATCAGAGATATCATCAAAAAACTCAGACTTTTGCGAAAGCCTGGCAACATCCTGCCTTAACAAAGCAATCATTTCTGGCGGCGCACCAGCTTCTTCCATCGCGTCGATAGATGCGCTTACAGAGCTTAGGTCCTGGTCTCGGATTGGGTCGAACCGTTCAACCACTTTTTCTAACGCATCAACACTTTTGCTTACAGCCGTTGCCGCACTTTTCCAGGTTGCATTTTGAGCATTGGCCTCAGCCACCATGGGAGCGAGGCGAGACTTTACAACACGCAAACGCAACAAGTCGTCAGGAGTTGCGGCTGTGTCTCTGACGCCTTCGAGCCTGGTTTTCTCTTGAACAAGCTGTTGTATGTTGTAGCCCTGGACACCCTTGAAATATTCAATATTGCCTTCGGCGCTTGCAAGTTGCTCTTTCAGACTGGCTATCTTGTCTTTATCGCCGCCTTGCTCCTCTAAATTTGCTAGACGGGACCGCAACTTTTTAACCACACCATCGCCAGGCACACCGCCAGATGTGACAACGCTGGAAACATCTAGATTTATATCAGCCTTCAACACGGCTATCTCTGAATTGAGAGCCGCCTTATCAGCATTTGCCATAGTGCTGAATTGATTTGCCAGGGCTTGTGCAGTCGAATCTGACATACCTCTAGACAGCCCANCTGTCTTGCCAATGGATTTTTCAAAGTCATCCGCAAACTTCAGCTTTTCATCAACAGATGTGAGCCTATCAAATGCGCCACGCGACCTGGCTATCACAGCCTTTTTCTTAGAAGCAATCTTTTCCCTGGCAATCTCCTCTGACCCAAAGCCTTGAGCCTCAAGATATGTGCCCATCGTTTCCAGCTCCTGGTCGATAAGAGCATCAACGCCGGATATCTGTGACCTGGCTAAATTCTCCAGGCTCTCATTCATTGTGTCTAGTTTGATAGCGCCTTCAGCTCTCGCAATTTGCCTTTGCTTTTTGATATGGTCTTCTGAGAAATTTAAATATTGAGAGTTTCTGTAATTCTCCAGGTTAAGGCTCAGTGCCCTGGCCGAGCCTGGGTCCATCAGGGCCAGCGCATCTGAATAGCCTAGCGTCACCATGTCTAGGCGCTCTGCTAACTGCTCAGGAGTTTCGCCTAATTGCGTTGACTCCAGCATCTCCAAGCCCATAGATTTCTTGGCTTCAACCTCGACCTCTGCCGTTAGCGCCTTCACAGCGGTTGCAAACGCCGCTGAGTCCCTATAGCTGAAGTCTGAGGGGTCTTTGTCCTCTAGCTCTGCTAAGGCTCTCCTGGGATTCTCCGCACCCTGTTGCTGGCCTTCGAGCGTTTGGTTTCGCTTTGCCTGACCCGCCGCAAAGCCAGAAATGCGGTCCATCGCGTTTGCAAAAGCCTGTGATGTGCGAGCGGCCTCTCTGCCAGCCGCAAAATCTATCTTTGGCAGATTGCCTGGGCCTGTAGTTCTGACAGGTGAGTTTGCTAATCTTTCAAATAATTCGCTCATCCGCCAAACATCTCAAAGTTTTTGGCGTCACTTGAAGCGCCAGCGAAACTGGACATAGCGTTAATCTTTCCCTGTTGTTTTGCAAGGTTTCCTGCTCCTATATACTGAGCTGACTGCATGAACCCACCCGCCTCGATAATCGCAGACTGAGCTTGCAAAATCTTTTGGTTCTCTGTGCTTGCAAAAAAGTCCTCTGCTCCTTTGCCAACATTAAAAAACGCAAGATTTTGGACAGACCCAGAGAAGGGGTCTATCGAGCCAGCCGCCGCCCTTGCGTTGATTGACGCTAGATTTTGAGCCAGCTTTTGTAAAACGGAAATGCCTTGCTTTTTATGGTTCAACACCTCGGCGCGGTTCTGCAAAACTTTATTCTTTGCTTCCATCACGCTTTGTTGAGCTTGTGCGTTATACATCGCCTGTTGTGCGCGACCCGCTTGCATTTGGCCTATACCAGATAGCACCTGACCGCCGACTGCTATTGCTTCCATTTTATTGCCCCACCGATATTTTATAATCTAAAGCGAGAACCGTCATATCTAGCGGGACGCTTTGTGTAATTGTGATTTGCCCTTCTTTATCAAAGCCGAGAAGGGGGCCTACTGTTTTAACACCAGTGAAGTTTTGAACCGCCGTGTCCAAATTGTTCTGGCCAAATTGTCGAAACTGAACTTGTTGAGAATTTACCGTCATCGCCTGAGTCTCGAAAACCTCAGCGTTGACTTCTAGGATGCGCTTTTTAAAACCTCTCAGTGAGCCTGTCTGTAACTGCGGCTCGACGGGCATAGTCTTAATCTCAACCGAGTAATTTAAGCCGACTTCGTAGCCCGTGACGCTCGCCCTGTTAAATGCTACAGCGTTGCTGGTTACTGTCTTGTCAGCATGGATAATGCCATCCAGGATTATTTTTAAAACCTTGTCATCCAGGTGAGGGGTGCTTGCTGAACTAGCCGCACCTGTCGCTTGAACAGCACTATCTAGGTGAATTGTGCTATCAAAATACTCAACAAAATACTGGTCTGGAATTAAGTAATTTGTGACTGCAAGCCTGGTAGAGTCAGTTGTTGTAACAGTTAGGTTATTTAGCCCTGGGTCATCCCTTGCAACAGTCACAACATTCGCCGCAGGGTTTGCAACAGTCAGGCCGCTAACAGCATTAAGAGCTGTATAGATATTGTCTGCGGTTGTGTTATTGCTTTCATTTGCTCTTACAAAATGCGTATTGCCAGATGGAGAACTTGGAGAGCTACCACCAGCCGCCTCAAATTGCAGTGTTATCACTGTGCCATCATTTTTAGTAAATGTGAGTTTTGTGCCAACAGCAATATTTGCATAGTCAGTAACAGTTACAGTCGCATTAGTTAGCGGACCAACCGAGCGTTTGACGATTGTGTAAATAGTATCAACGTCCACGCCAACAGCCTTAAACTCACCATCAGTTGTGAACCTGGCGGGTGCTGTTACTTCTTGTGAGCGGAGCAGACTAAAGACAGTCAAAGAGCCATCTCCACCATTTACAATCATCAGACGGTCACTCTCATCCGTAGATGTTGCGCGGCGAATGGCCATATCAGTTGGCGTCTTAAATAAATGCCCTGACAGCATAGACACATTGCTAGTGTTGTAGGCCAGCTCTGTATCTGTAAAAGCAAGCTCATTAAGAGATTTACCTTTTCGCTGAATAAACAGTGTGCCTGAGTCAACGCCTACGATTGGAACGTCAGATTTTGAGCCGTTCCTGGTCGCAATCTTAACGATAAAATTTGAAGGCGTGATAGGCTCTAGGTTCGCCTGGGGAACGTAAAACTCGCCGCCAGTCGTAAAAATCTGCAAGTCTCTGCCAGAAAAGATATCTGTAACTGAGTTTAGGGTTGAAGTCGAAATTGTTGCTTCTAGGCTTGCATCGTCCAGCCCTTCGCCTTTATCGAAGTTAAAAAAGTCATTAACCCGTGAGGCCCAAACGGTTGAGGGCAGGGACTTAGAGCCAGCAAGCCATAACCGCCCTTCATGAAAAGTTACAGCCTTTGGCCAGCCGCGTGAATTAGACCAGACATCTTCATAACCAGTTTCAAGCTCCCAATTATTTACTGTTATTGCGTCAGTCGAGAAAAGGGGGATTTCTGCAACGCAGTTCACAACAGTACCAGAAACCCTTTCTATAATTCTTAACCGGCCAAACGAGTTTACAATATTGATATATTGATGAACATGAGCGGTTGTGAACACAGATGAGTTAGCTGTAATTTTTATATTACCGTCCGTTGCAGACGGGGTAATAGTCGCGTTTGGATTTGATGTGGCTAATGTAAATGCGTAGTAAGGCACTTCTGTAAAACTGATTGTCGATTTCGTCCAGGATGCATTGTCCGCACCGCGCACCAATTTCAATGGCGGAAGGTCCTCATGCACAAAAATAATCGTGTCGGCAGATTGAGCAAACCGAAGCTCGGGCAACATTGCCGCTGTGATTTCAGAAATAGCCAGGTAGTCATTACCTGTGGCGTTGATGTTTGTGATTAAGACGTTATCTCTTATGACGTAGAGCTTGCCTGGTGTGATGGCAAACATATAGCTGTCATCAGTATTAAACTCGAAAGGCACAAGCCTAACGCCGTTTGCCGCGCCGCTATCAAGGGTTGTGAGATATCGCAATCCTTCTCTGCGCTTTGCTCCGCCCTGCGGCTGAATAACGACGTTTGTAGCTGTCTGAAGCGCAGAATAATACTGCTTCAAATCAATCCTGGCGCGGAGAAGCGGGTCTATTTCACCGACGGAAAAGTTTGTTTGTATCTGGACAATCCGGCTCATCCACGCACTGCAATAAGACTGAAGTCCTCTATCGCCTCTATTTGACGGTTCTGGCTATCAATGCTGGTCGCAACCCGAAAGAAGCCGCCACGCATATTCTCAGAAGGTGTGCCCATTGCGATGCTTCTGAAATAATCAGCTTTGGTTATTTGGTCGGTCACTGTCTCAGCAATATTCCACGCCATCATATATTTGAGAAGTTGGATGAAGTAAGTAGGCATTTCGCCTTCGGGGGTTGCAAACTGATAATCAACAAAGATTTTCTCAGAAGATGTTAGCAACTTATCTTGCATGATTTCCCATCCGTATTGGATAGGCTTCGCTCCAGAAGAGCCGCTATCAAAGACAGCCCTGACGTTATTTATCCGGTCACCTGGAAGCACATACTCATATAAAAACTCATTTACTGGAGTGCTGGTTGTTCTTGCGAGTTGTGTTTTCTTAAAGGAAAAGGTCCAGGGAAACATCCCGAGCGTGCTGTCTCTGATGTCATCATAAAGACGGTCCGTGATTTGTGCGCTGTCAGTGCCCTCAGAAAAAGAGGAGAGAGGCGCGGCACCTAACATAATCAAAGCATCTGAACAAATAGATAATTTGGTATCGCCAGAGGCCATGCTATCTCTCCTTAGTTGGGAGGGGCGGGGAAATGAAACCCGCCCCCAGGGAGGAAAATTTTAGTCGCTATCGGTAACAGCGATTGTTGTGCCATCTGACACATCAACGACTGTGCCAGTGTTACTTAAAACGATGACAAGCGACGCTGTTGGTGTAGCGGAATCATGTATATACATGAGGTCCCCAACCTTCAGAAGGTCAGCGGCACCGTTGAAATAACCCGCCGAGTTGACTGCGGCGATAGCGTCCGCTGATGTGTAAGCCCACATCTGAGGTGCAGTTCCAGCTTTGCCCTGACCGCCGATAGGTTGCAGACCAGTTGATGAATAAGCCATATCTCAGTCTCCTATGATTCGCGACAAGTGATTTTTGTGATGCCCTCAGGGTCAATAGCAACAGACCCAGCGCTAAACATTGACGCCACCAAGAAGGATGTTTTCTCTGGAATGTAATCAACGCGACTTTGCTGGTTCATTCCAATGCCAAGACCCATTGCATCTTTTTGGAAGGCATAAACGATGCGGTCACTCGAACCATCAATAGCCAGACCGCCTTCGTCTCTGTCGCCCAGAGATATGAAGGTGAATCCTAAAAAGGCATTTACGTCCCCAGTTACAAGGGCTTTCACAGTATTGAAATCAGAACTTGTTACTGATGTCTCAGCAAGCAAAGCATCCATATTATTAGCATGTGCAATAATACAGCGACCCTCGGCAGGAACGTTTTTAGCGTCCATTGCTTTCTTCGCCGCACGAAGTTTTGCTACGTTCAGATTTGTTCCTGAACCGCCAATGGAGTTCGCCACAGTGTTTGTGCCAGATGAAGCAACCAGGGCGTCAATGACAACCTGGTCCATACGTCTGCCAATCGCGCCAGAAACTACCTTGACCAACTCAGCGCGGTCTTGAAAGTTTACTTTAGCTTGGTTAAATATGTCACTGTATTCAGCGGCAATATAGTCTTCCATAGTCGCAGTAACCTGGCTGTAAGTTACAGACATTGGGGTTACGTCGGTTTGTGGAACTCGGATAGATGCTGTGCCCTTCCCAATCTTTGGAAATTTCACAGTAGACCCTTCAACAGCTCGCTCACGAACAAGGCCAGCCAGCGCTCTTTGACCCTGATAGGCTTGCTTCACCTCACTGTCGAAAAGGGTTACAAATGCATTGCTAATAGAAACAGCCATTTGCTTACTCCTTTGAAAAATTAAACGTTAAGGTTACACCGCAAACGGTTGTCCGATGGGGCCGTGTTCTCGGGTGAACTGGCCGTAAAAAAACGGTTGTCAGTTGCTCAAACATATCCACCTCAGAATATTCTTGCAACTAACAACCGTGTCATTTGACTATTGTATTACGTCTTAGGCTTCACCAAACGCCTTTAAAAACTCTTGCTCAACATTTCGGGTGAACGCCATATCTACTCCATAACGTGGGTCGCCCACCATGTCATCAAGCTCCTGACGGGACACCGTAGCGCCTTCTTGTAGGTCGATTGCAGGAATGGGGGCCTCATTATAGCTCTGACGAATTTTGTTCATAGCCGTTATGAAATGCCCATTTGTCGAAGCATTTGCTAGTGCTTCTGTCTCTTCTGACGATATGACGCCTGATGAGCCCATTTTAACAAGCCATTGCTCAGTCTCAGAAATAATCCGGTCAGCATTCCGGCCTATCTTTGCTCGCTCATCTTGAACGCTTAACGCCGCAATTTCTTCCGCATCTCCAACAGAGTTGAAATACAAAGACGCAAACTCATTAAAAGCGTCCTGACTAATTCCGTGTTTCTTAGCCAGTTCAAGATAGCCTGTCGCCATTTCGTCATCTTCTGCAATACCAGAATCAGACATAACATCCATAGCGTAAGCCCCGTCCTTTGGAGCTTTGTGCAAGCCCTGGCTCATCTTGGCTCTGAGTTCATTGTAAGATTTGAAAACACCCTCAACATCAGGCCCCTCATCATCAGACCAGAACTGACCAGGAATCCACTCCGGTCTGTCGCCCCAGTCGATTGGCTCGTCCGCATCCTCTTCGTTATGCATATGCGGCATCGCATCAGTCTCATCTGACTGAGCTGGTTCTTCTTGCGGGTTTAAATTTAGGAGAGTTTGTTGCTCTTGGTTATCGCTCTGCGGCTCCTCAACAGAGTTCTCGCTCACGGCCAGCTCTTCTTCGTTCATAAGGCTCTTCCTCTTTTAATGCGCTTCTCGATGTCTCTGACCAAGGAGTTTTGACCCTCACGGTGAAAACCATGAGAGGGGTCATCCCCTGGAAACCAGGTCGCCTGTTCTATCGTGATATTTCGCAGAAATTCAAGAACCGCCTGGCCATCCTTTGTGGAGAAGCATCGCACAAAGGTCTTGTCAATTTCTTCACTCACTTGGCTTGGCTCCCTGCATTTCGCTCATAGCCGCTTGCATTTGCTCAACCACAGCCCCGCGCTCTTCAGCATTGTTTATGACGCGGCGAGGGATGCCCATCTTCTCAATAATGTAATCAATCATTTCATCCTGGTTGATTGCTACCTGGCCCATTGGCCCTGCGCTCTGAGCAATCTGAGCGAACTGCAACACATTCTGTAAATCATCCATATTCTGCGCCTGGGCGAGGGGGCTAACAGGAATAATCCTTACAACCTTACCATCAGCTTTCAGCGGCATATCGAGGAGATTCTGCTCATCCATAACGTATAAAATCCGGTTTACCAGGGGCATCATGCACTCAGTTATCAATCTGCCATAAGCCGCGCCCATGTTCTGGGACAGCTCCTTCATCCTTTCCACGATTTCCGTGGCGGACCTGGCTGACTGAGTATCCAAAGGAAGCGTATCGTCCAGAAGCATTTTCTTGATGCCCATCACCAAGTCGTTAATCACTAGCTGGCCCACATTGAAATCAGCCGCAGACTTTAGCGCCTTGAGGCTTTCGCCCTGAGGACCGCCGTTCCTGGCAACAGGAATAATCGCGCCTGGAGCAATCGTAATGTTATTGGGATTTAACACACCATCGTCAGCCGCAGTGTAAACACCAGCTACAGCGATGCTTGCATTTTTAAGCACAAGCTCTTTGACTTTGTTCAATGTTTTGATGTCAGGCAACGCACTAACTAGAGGCCCACGGCCATAGACTTCGCCCGATACTTTCATATATCTGGCGACAATCCAGGGGCTAACCTTCATTGTCCGATAGACGATATCCTCAGCGCCGTTTGCTTTTTTGTCTTTTGAATATACTAAGTGATAGCAATAAGTCTGCATTTTCTCAGACCAGACAGTTGCTTCAATCAGGTCAATCTCTTCTTCGGGCTTCTCGATAACCTTTTTCTGAAGGTCAGCGGAGAGCTTTGCATCCGGCCATTGACGTTGCAAAACATCCAATCTGACACGCATCTTACGATATACGTTATCAACCACACCATAAGGGCCTTCTTCTAGGCTCACCAGGTATTGTGGCACAGCCGTGAAGCGGACAGGGCCATCATCATCGCCAGGCTGGACCAGCATCACAGCGGTTCCAACACACAAATCTAACAGGAACTCAGACATCGCCAGGTCAAAATTTGTCTGGCGTATAACGTCAAACATCTTTTCTGTATAGATATCGAGGGCCTGACCTATCTCATCCTTGCGCTCCTCAGGCACATCATTCCCTGCTTGAAGTCTGCACCAGTTGCGGTAAGGCGGAAAGAGAGCTGACTGAATACGGTTAGCAAATCGCTGTGTTGAATTGACAGCCGTAGCATCAAAAACCCTGGCCATCTTGTTTTGTCCAGGCGTCTTGCCCTCATAATACCCCGAGTAGAGGTTTCTTTGAGGCAATGCAAACTCATAACACTCCTCGTAAATCGTGCGCCATTGGTCTTTTCGAGCCTCGGCCTTCTCAGCCCGCTTCATTATTTCACGCGGTTCAAGTTTTGACATTTTTTAACCTCTTAGATATTGCCGCAGACTTGGCTCTCGCGTCCGCCTTCGACGATGCTCCCCAGGCATTGAGGCTCAAAAGCAGTCTGGTGGGCTTCCCTTTGCTGTCACGCTCAGGGCCAGAGTTGCCAGCCATTCGCGCCAAGAATGAAGCCCGTCTCGGGTTATTACCTGATTTGACAGGGGCCTTTAGCTTGGAGCCGGTTGTCCTGTTGAAGTGGGCTCGACCAGCCGCATTAAGGCCGCCAGACGGATTTTGATGGCGTTTAAGGGTCATCCCTTGGCCGACCTCATATTATCCACAAGATTAGGATATTTTCTGCCACCGCGTCTGGCCATGTCCATCGCACGTTTCTTTTGCTTCTTAGAGAGTCCCTGCGGTTTGCCTAAAGACTTAGGTCGAGGTTTATCCCAAACTTGTTTTTTCATGCGCCTAAGGTCCTTTTCTTTATTCCGCTCGTTGCATTAGCTCTTGCCGGTGAAAGCAGTAACCTGGTTGAACGTTGACCAGCGGCGCTCCTCGACCTGGTTCGCCTGAGTGCTGTCCTTTTAGAGCTTGTGGCCTGGGCCTCTTCTTTCTTAACTGCCGCCGCTTTCTTAACTGCCGCCGCATTTTCAGCTTTAATTCTTTGCGCTAAAGCATTGTTAGCTTTCTTGCTTGGGTCAATCCCAGCGACCTTGCCAACAGTGCGAACCACTTTCCTAATCGGTTTAAAAAAAGACTTAAATCCAAATCCCATAGCTACGCTCCTAGAGTTGTGCCAGAGCCTTTTTCAAGGCCTTGCGCCGCAGACCCGCCCCGAGCAGACGAAAGAAGCAACCGATAAGAGCCCCGACGCCTGGCCTTTGCCGATGCCGCCGCAGTTTGCTGTGCAGATTTTTCTTGCTGGTTTAGCCGCGCTTCTTGCTGGTCAAGGAGTTCTGTCTGCTTTGCCATCGCATCAGCCTGTGCTTTCATCGCTTTGGATGTATCAGGCATCTTTGGCTTAGATAAAATACCGCCCATTTAATAGAACCTCACATAAACAAAATAATCATCGCCCTCTGGTCCGTAAGCCCGAAGGGTT
>JGI24005J15628_10001685_pt1 | contig 11685 bp, 6 predicted proteins | sample LinPmetageLP40_FD_15628 | JGI IMG/M metagenome (IMG submission 15628) | reverse complement strand
ATTATATTCTAACTTTCCATTTTCTGCTTTCCCTAAGTGATTAGCAAAACCACTACTAGGAACACCTACAGCAGACAATTGTCTAGTAATTCTGTATTGAGGAATACCAGTGATTTTTACATTTTTAGTTATTGAAAAAGTACCACCTGTATCAGCACTTTGACTTGGTTCAGTTTCTGGTTGTTTAGTAACATTGTACCCAAGAGAGCTATAAATCATTTCTTGAGGCTCAATACTCCAGCTTTCACTAACATTATTAACCCTATAGTTTTTACTGTCTTCAGGAGATTGTGTAGTCTCTTCGAAAAATTCTAATTCAATATTATAATCTAAACTCATACTCATATTATCAGGAGTATTATTTGCGCTATATGACTGAATTTTAGCTTGAATACCGCTAAATAAAACAGTGTTACTATCTGTATCTTTTACTTTTAAATCACCAGCACTACGACGAAAAAGATCTCTAAGTTGTCTCTCTTTGGTCATGACCCCTTTCATACCAGGCAATCCACCACCACTAGGGAAAATTTTACCTGTTAGGGTTACTCTGTTATTCATACCCATTAAACTGCCACCACCATCTCTTACAAAATCCCTAGTAAGATTCATTAGTGGAGCAGCACCTAAATCCATATCTGTACGAAAACCGCTACCAGCAAAAAATACGTCTACACACGGACCATCTTTGTACGCATTGTTAGTGTGCTGAGCTTCAAACTCGTGAGAAATTGATTGATCGTCAAAAAATCCTTGACCCATAGACATATATTATATCCTGTAATTAAATCTTAAGTTTGTACTTGAGGCACATTGTTAGCATCACAAACAAATGATGTTAAAAATGTAACATATTTATCGATTGGTAGTAATTCCGCAGTTAATATAGCAGGAATTGCAACATCCCCAACAACTTTAATCGTTGGTAAAGATTTATATCCATCTCCTACACTATCAACATTAACTTCTAAAATACTATATTTATTATTAACATTATTTGTGACAATAGATATCCTGGCTTTAATGTTAGGATCTCCACCTTCTAATATTACTTTTGGTTCATCATTATATAATCCAGCGTTAACAATATTAATTTTTCGCAAAGAAGTGGTGGCTGTAAATGTATATTTTGAAGGAAAAACCTTGCTTTGAAAATCGTCAGATTCATTTGCTAACGTAAGGTCATATTCTTGTCCTAATTTAAGATCAGAACATTTAACATTAAAAACTTTTGGTTCACAACAACTAGTTGTATTAATTAAATTTGCATCACCATCGGTAACAAATTTTACTTTAAAATTAGACATTTTTTATTCCTCGTTTCTTTCTTTCTCTTCGTATGCTTCACAATCAACATTTATTCTAATAATAGGAATTTTATTAGTGTGATTATGAGTACTTTGTGCTGAAACTTCTCCAGCGTCTCTTCCAACAACACTAATGTTTTGTTTATCTTTTAAAAAATAGCCCAGGGTTTCACTGGGAGTAGGAGTAACTCTAGGAGTTCCGGTTTGTGTTACGTCTGGAGTAGGTGTCTGTGTTGGAGTTCTTGAATATGTTGGAGTAGGCGTTTGACTTAATGAAGGACTAATGCTTGGAGTAACAGTCCTGGTTGGAGTAAAACTTGGACTAACACTAATAGTAGGTGTTATAGGAGGAGTTTTAGTAGGTGTTACAGACAAACTTACAGATGGTGTAACAGGAATTTCTCGTTCTAAAAAATTAGTATCTGGTAAATTTATAAAATTGTTAATAGACATGCTTAATCACCACTAGTAGGTTGTAGGACTCTGCTCTCATAATGATCCCAAATTACAAATTTATTGTCCAAATTAATTTGAGAATTACCGTCTGGGAAATTTCCCCCAACTATTATATAATTTTTATATAAAACTAATGAAGTAACAATAGCACTAGAATTTACAAAATTAGGTGTTGTAGAATTATCGACACTAAATAAAACAGGATCATTTAAAATATAAGCATAATTATATTTTGAAACCCCTTTAGAGTTTCCTCCAGAAGGTAGTACATAAATTTTACCATCTGTAGATAAAGCATACTCACTACTGTTGTCTGTTATAAGTTTAGATTCTGTAAAAATATTTCTATTAAAAGAAACATTCGAATCAATTTTTATGAGGCTATTATTTAATGAAGTAAATCGAATATTAGTGTTTCCAATATTACTTAAAGTATCATGTGTTTTTTGTGTTGTATCAACCTGAGAACAATCATAAGATCCGTCTGTATTTGTTTTACAAAGACTAAATATTCTTGTACCAACTGTTTGATCGATAATTCTAAATCTAACCTGAACTTTACTATCATTAGATAAATTCAAATAACTATGATACAAGCTAGCTGAGAGCGTCTGTGGTCTGTCATGAGTAAATTTTAAATACTCATGATTAAATATTGTATTAGCATTATATCCTGAAAATAAATCATATTTTACTATGGAGTTAATAGCTTCAGATGAATTATTTGCATCTTTATCTATTGTGTTTTTAGACCAAACAAAAGAACCTTTCGTTGATTCATAGTAAACGACACTAGAAGTCTGATATGTTAAATTACTAGTTCTAGTATATGAATGTGGTATGGGTGAAACATTTGTTTCGGTATCAGAATAAGGATTTTGAAAGACATAAGAATCGTGAGTAACTGTATTATACGATCCTGGATTCGAAATGTCAAAATTTTCATTATATACATTGTAATAAAATAGAAGAAGATTAGAATAGAAACTATCTTTTAAATTTGTTCCAGACAATTTGTTCAGATAGGAGGGGTTGATAATTACTAATCCATCGTATTTGGCTGTAATAGATCTATAAGCAGCATTTACAGTAGCTCCAAATGCATTAGTGATGCTATTTAAAGTTTTATCTTGTATTTTAATTCTACAGATAGTATCACCCTTTTTAACATTTTTTACAATCATATCATTAAAGTATAAGTCTGTATCTTCTATTTGTAAAGATAATTTATATTGATTGTTTTTTAATTCAATAAAATCTATAACTCTGTTTTCAAAAGGTTCTAGATCCTCAGATACCGTAGAGTTTATAGATTGACCATTTAATATGTAATCAGATAATTTACTAGTAAAATACTCGTTGTTATCTGCGGAGTATCCATTGGCTAGTTCTGTTTGTGATAAATAATTAATAGTATATCCAGGAGCACCCATAAAAACAGGTAATCCATTATTTAATCTAGGTCTAATATTAGATTTAGAGTAATCAAAACGAGAACAGATTACCTTTTTCTTCGTGATCTCCCCAATAATACATTAAACCTAATTTATCTATAGCGTATACGTCTGTAGGTCCTATAGAAACACTTTCCCATTTATTAGCCGCTAGTTTTTTATTGGCTTCGTTAGATATTTTGCCACAAGCTCTTTTTTCTGGTGTGTTTCTTAATCCTAAAGTAATGAATATTTGTTTAGGGGTGTTGGTAAAGTCTGCGTCTAAATTAGGAATAAGACCAGTAGATAATTTAGTTCTTGTATTGTCTGATTGATAGCCAAGAATAACATTAGATCCCCAGGCATACATATTGTTATCTTCGTCTATAGCGTAAAAGGTGTTATTGCAAGCAAATACAGAAACGTAGTTTTCTCCATCTACTTTCACAGGAGCTTGGTCTATAATACTGTTTTCCGAAAGAGAAGCTCCTAATTGACCTAAAGTATTTTTTCCCCAAGTGTATATGTTTCCGTCTTGGTTAAAACAGCTATAACATCATCTCCTAAGACAACATCAATAGGAGTTATATTAGAAGGTAATGTATATTTTACTAATCTACCACCATATTCAACAGAATCTTTTAAATCAATCATGTAATCTGAAGTTTCAGGTTTTAAAAACCATATGTTACTGTTACTATCTAAAAGAACAGCAGAGCTTTGTTTCGAGTCGTTATTGGTTTTAATCCCATTATGTATTTTAGTAAAAGTTACATCAGATAAATGTCTAGCAAACGATAAATCTTTGGCGTAAAAAGTGTTTATATTATCAACGTATGCTTCAAAATCTATAACAAAATTTGTATAGTAATTTTGATCGACAAGAAAAGATATTTTATCACCAGCTAAAACTGGAATAGTAACAACTTTAGTTCTGTCGTTTGTATCGTAAGTCACTTCTTGAAAATTTTCGTCGTTCTTTTTAACAACGATTTTAAGATTACTTGGTATTTGATTGGTAACTAACCATCTCATGTTAATGGTTAATGTCAGAACACCTTTGATGCTACTTGTTAAAATAGAAAACAAATTATTGTCTTCTTGTAAACCATTAGTTTTAAAAGGTTGGTTTCTTTTTCCAGAGCCAAAAAAAGTATCTGTTGTTTGAGATAATTCTCCAGAACTATTATTCCTTACTCCGGTAATAAAGTTTGGGTTGTTCTCAATATCTGTGTTAGAAACACCAGTATTGGATTGGGATGAAACGAAATAAAACTGATTATCATTAATTGGCACAGACTTGACTATTTTTTGATTATGTACTTGATCAGATAAAAATTGATTTGATGATAAGTCTAATATATAAAAAAGTGTTTGATTATACTTAATAGAGTTGACCTGTTTATTAACCCCAGATGTTATGTATACTTTAGCACTATTGCCATTTTCTATTAATGTGTCAGAAAGTATTTCTCCTCTGACTTTATATTTAGTCAAAGTATTTGTTGTCAAATTAATTTTGTATAAATTGTCTAAGGGTTCTACTAAAGATACGTCAGAATTAATTATTCCGTAGTCATTTATTTCAACATCTTTAAAACTGTATATACCTTTATCTAAAACCCAAATATTGTCATCATAAGCATACAAAGAGACGATGTTATCATCTGAATAAACATTGCTTGTTGAGTCTGTACTAACTAAAGGAAAAACATTCGCTTTTATTACGGGAAAATTTTTACTAATATCTTTTATATTTGGATAAGGAAGGCTTAAAACACCATTAGCATCTTCTCGGACTATTATAAGATTTTTAGATAATATAGGGTTGTCTTCTGGATTAATTTTAACATTTTCGAAGTTTCCTAAAACAATTAATTTATCTCCTATATTGTCTACAGCTACTTGATAAATTGCATTCATCAACCATCCGGTACTACTGTATCTATCTCCACCGCCAGAAAAGATCATATAATCAACCCAAACTCCATTTTTTTTATATACAAGACCAAAATCACCAGCTAATAATAATTCACCTTTATATTGTACGGCAGATCTAATCTTATATGCTCCTGTGTCTTTATCAAAAGAAGAAGAATCCTGGTACTCTTTAATACTGTATTGTGCAGGAGATCCTCCTAAATTTATTAATTTAATTTTATCTCTATTATTATCTATAAAAAGTAGATCTGACATGATAATTCCTTAAGGTGACTAAATATAATTACACCATACGACGAAGCCCTGTAATAATCACTAAATTTAAATGTATTTTGATATTTGAGCATATTTAATTAACCTTGATCANTAATGATGATGTCTGTAAGAGTGTTTGAGGCTTCACCAACCTCTATGTATAAATCATTAATTGGTGTTATTCTTATAGTTACATCTATAGCACCGTTATCGCCAGGTGCATAGATTCTAAAACGATTTGTATCGCTTATATATGAGACAGACGTATTTGTGTTTTGCGGTCCACCATTACTGGTATTATCAGGTAGCAAAGCTTGTACATTTACATAATATGGAACATCATCTGTTGGGTTTAGTACAGATAAAACGACTCCTGTATATGGCTTTGCATCTTCTAGAGATGATGTTAATGGAGAAATACCATCTCCTCCTTGATTACCCGTCATTTCTATTTTAAAGCCAGTAGCTCCCGTAGGCAAGTCCGCTGCTTGTACTTCTGCATAATATTGGGTTCCGTTTGAAGCATCACTTACAAGACTTATAGTGTATTCTCCATCTTCATCTGTGTTGTTTATTGGTGTTGTTGGTGATATTGGCGTTGTTGAAGCTTCGGATATTGTCGGTGTGGGTGTGGGACTTAATTGAGGTAATTCCGGATTACCAGATGATATGCTGCCTGTTGAAGATACTGTTTGTGTTGGTGTCGATGTTGAGGTACTAGTTTGCGTTACTTCAGGAGTAGCCGAAAGTGATAGAGAAACACTTATCGTAGGAGTCGGCGTAGAAGTTGGTTCTATTTTTTTTACTTTGACATTTGAAGACAAACCTACATTGTAACCATCAACAGACTTGATGTCTCTCCAATTTCCTTCAAATATTACCTGGGGCTTTTCAATATATTCTATTTCTTCTGAAGTTAAAGATTTGTCTAAATTAGAACCCCAGCCATATAATTTGCCGTTTGATATGGCTAAAGAATAATCTTTACTCGCAGCTATGTTACTCCATTGAATATCATCATTTACCTTGACAAACTGGTCATTAGACTCAAATATAGTACCTCCAGAATCACCACTACCTGAACTATCTACAGCAGTAATTGCATTTGGCAAGGTATCACTATTGGTAGCGTATTTAGTATAAGATTTTGTTGTTGAATTATAATAAGCAGCCTTATACCATTCGTTAATATTACAAATCCATAAAAACTTTTCAGTAGTAGGGTTTGCGCTGGTTCTTTTTATAGTAGAAATTTCAGTTTCATAAGCTAGGTGAATATTGTTAAGAGTATTTTTTTCATCAGAACCAAATTCTAAATATTGAGTTATAGAAAAACTTATGTTATAAACTCCATTGTTTAATATCTGATGTGTCGGAGGGTGATAGAAATTATTAAATTTCCAATTAACATATCTTAACTTATTACTCAATAAAAGATAATTTACTGGTTTATTCGCCATATTTGATTTACAAACATAATTATTTTCATTAATATCGTATGTTATACCTTGTAAATCATTTTGCATGTCTTCCCATAAGTTGTACGTTAAGGATTGATCTTTGTTATAGTTTAAAAATTCTACATACTCTTGATTACTAACGGGATATTGAGATATAGAATATTCATATTCAACAGTCCCTAAATTATTTGTATCTGCTATATTATTTGCATCATCAATTAATATAAATTCATCATCTTTTTGTTTTTGATTAAAAAATTCTAAATCTGGAGAAGAACAAAGCCTAAATCCAATTTCAGGAGATCTAACATTACAATTTGCCGTTTCAACAACAGATGTCATCTCCCCTAAAATAGATCCATAAGACCCTCCTAATATTGGTAAATTATCTGTATACTTGCTATTTGAAGCCAAAACCATATCAAAAGTATTACCGTTTTGATCATAAGTCCCATAAGCACTAGGTCTACCATTGGTTCCAATAGTAGTAATTTTATTTGTGTTATCGTGATGATGATGTTGATTTTGTACCGACAGACCTCCAGTACCACTAATACTAATAGTTCCGATCATACTGGAGTGAAATTGACAAATGTAATACAAAGTACTTGGAGCATTTGAAGGAACATTAAATATTATAGAGCCACTAGAAGTTCCATTACCTGAAACTCCACTACTATACTGACTACCCGATCCTGTACTAGCAGATGTTTTTATAAAAAATGGATGACCACTAGCACTAATATTAAATAAATAACTACCACCCCTAATTAAGTTAAGAGTGGGATTACTAGATCCGTTTATTGCATAAGATGAAGCTCCTATGTTGCTAACAGAAAAAGTTTGGTCATAACCAGAACCAGAAGAAGCTGATGATTGAGATATGCTAACAGTAGGAGTAGGTGTCGGAGTAGCTGGTACTCCTATAGGACTGCTACTTACTGATACGCTAGGAGTGGGTGTCATTGTCACAACCATACCACTAGTTGTAGGAGTAATAGAGGGTGTTGGTGTTTGGGTAACTTGCTCTGCACTTATAGAAGGTGTAGGTGTTTGAGTTACCTCTATTTGCTGCTGACTATTACCACTTAAAGATATAGTCGGAGTAGCAGATGGTGTAACATTAGGATCTGTTGAAACGTTTGATTCTGTTGGTGTCGGTGTTGCTTCTGTGTCTGAAGATAAAGATGTTGTGGGTGTAGGTGTAATATTTTCCTCAAGAGATACTGAAGGCGTTGCTGTTGGTGTTGCATCTACATCAATAGAAACTGTGGGTGTTGGTGTGGGACTTGCCTCTACAGCTTCAGGAATATCACCTATTGCAGCATTAATAGTATTAGAAGGAGTTATGCTTTGCGTAATTGATACACTAGGTGTCGGGGTGGGAGTAAAAAATCTTGTAGGTGTTGGCGTTATACCGTCTACGTTAGTCCATGTTGCTTTGCTATCATAATTTGCATAATTTTGAGCATTGTCTAAAAGTCTAATTCCTAGTTGATAATTAGTATTGTCCCCATAGGCGTAAATCACACCATTTTTTAAAATCAAAGCATGACGATTACCTACAGATATAGGATACTCATTTTTAAAGTCTCTATCGACAGTTTTTGTCTCGTTGCCATTTATAGAATCATTTCCAATTAAGTGTAATCTATCATCATCTTTTCTTTTAGCAAAAGACAGGCTATCATAAGAAAAAACTTTTTCCCATCCATAATTAAGAGAATTGTCAGTAAAATACGGTATAAAAGATTTTGTTTCTCTTCCGTGTACACTTCCAGAAAAATAAATATTTCCGGAATCACTAATTATAAAAGTATGATGCTTACCACAAGAAATATCTATATATTGTAAATTATTAAGTTGTCTAGGAAATTGAATGTATAATTCTTTTTCGTCTGTTGTTGCTAATTGACCATTGTTATTATCTCCCCAACGAAATATATTATTATTAGCATTAATTACATAAGTAAATTTATTTCCTACTGAAACCTTATACGGGTCTTGAAATATATTATTTATCGTGTATCCTAATTTTTGGACATCTTGTTTAGGGTTCGATAAATTAATACCTAGTTGATATTTATCATTATGACCGAAAGGTAAAAATACTCTTTTTGAGTCTATTATTGCCTCAACTATATTATGGTCCGATCCACTAACAATATCTACATAAACACTTGATATATCAGAAACTCTAAATATGTCAGTAATCTGTTTAAATTCATCGCTCTTTCCCCAGCTATAAATAAAATCAATAGGTCGTGGAGTAGGACTAGGTTCTGGAGACGGTCTAGGTGTTCCTGATCTTGACACTGAAATACTTGGAGTAATAGTTGTTGTTGGTTGTGGGGTTTCCTGAGGGGCAACTATTAATTCTCTGTTTTCTATATCTAATTTACTAATTTTAATTTTTTCAGCAAGAACATATGATAATGATTCGTAATCGTCTATATTCTTCTTAGCGTCAAAAAATATATTATTAGATTGTATATTTAACCAATCTGTATTTATGTTGTCATAATAGTTTTTATCTTTTAACAAAGCAAACAATACTCTTTTAATACTGTTTGTTTGTTCAAAATAAATTCCACCACTAATATTTCTTAAGTCATTAACATTTACAGATCCGTTATATATAGATTGATATAAATAGGATGTATTGCTCAAATCTACAGAATTGAATATTCTTTCTGAAACTTGAGTTTCTTTGTCTGATAATAGTTCTAAAAACCTGTTATATCTTTGGTTTGGTTTAACGGTAAAGTTATCTGATTTTTTTATGTTTATTAAATTAGCATTATCTATAGATTCTGCTAAGGAATTGTTGACAATATGATTTGAACCACTAATATTTATGTTGTTGACATGTTTTAAAATCTTATAAGGCTTATATGAAACAAACTTAATATTAACACAATTATCTATGATTTTAGAAAAACGAGTTGAGATCGTTGTACTATCTATAAAAATACAATCTTCTATATATGCTCTATGGGTTTCTCCTGTAGATGTTTCTAATTCAACGTAGGGAGTGTCTTCTTTTTTTTCGTAGTTACCAATAAACTTAAGAGCACCACCATCATTACTTACTAAACTACCAAAAATATCTGAATTAAATTGTAAATTAATGACATTGGTTAAAACCTTAAAAGAGATATATTGTCTAATAGAGTTTAAATTTAAATCATCTTCTGTTCTAGATCTGTAATCTGAAGCTAATATGTCAAATTTAATATTATCATAGGCATTAACGAAATAAGAAACCTTATTTTTTGAAATAAGATTTTTGTTATTATCTATATAAAATCCATATATCCATTGCAATTTATTCATCTGTATAATTACTAATATTAAAGGTATTTAATATGTCTGCAGTTTCCTTGTCTTTTTCTATAATTATATATAGGTATTCTGCTGTCTCTTTAATCTCTGAATTTATATTGTTGTTACTACTGTATTCTATTTCTGTGTTTTGGAAATCGGATAATTTAATCATTAATAACATTCCTGGAAATTATTTGTTAAAACCAAGATTGTATTATGGTCTACCAATCCGTTTATATTGTCTGTAACCTTCACGCTTAGGTTCATAAGACTTATTGACCCACTAAAGTCTAATCTGACAGCTATGTTTTGTTCTGAGCTGTTAGCTGTAATATTTTGTATAGAAGGGACTAACCTAACTTCAGACGATTGATTTATGGTATCAACAACATCTATTTTATATTGCCTACCTACTTCTAGTCTGTTTAATTGTATTTTAATATTTTTAGATAACAATACAGGAGTTTGAGTAGTAGTTGGTGTTGTTGTAGGATCTGGTGTTGGTGTTTGAGAATTAGTAGGAGTAACAGTACTTGTTGGTGTTCCTGTTGGTGTAGAATCTGGAGTTGAACTGTTTGAAGGAGTAACGCTATTAGTAGGAGTATTACTAGACGTTTGACTATTAGTTGGCGTAGTAGTTGGATTAGGAGTGTCTGTTGGTAAAGGTGTTAGTGCTGGGGTTTCTGTCTGTGTAAGAGTTTGTGTCGGGGTAGGAGTAGATGTTTTAGTAACAGAAGGAGTTGGTGTCTGAGTTGGAATAGGTAACTCAGCTGATACAACAAAAGAATTTTGCACGTTCTGTAACTGATATATTTTATTACTATCTAAACTGTAGATATAAATAATTTGATTATCCACACTGTTTAATATTGTTCTAAAATCTTGTAAAGAATATTTAGAAGTGGTATCTACATCATCATATTCCAGATTGGTTTTTGAATAAATAGATTTGTCTATTTGCAAGATGCCATTTGTAGCAAAATTTGTACCTGAATTAAAAATATGAGCATACCTAGATCTATCCGATGTGAATAATTGATACTCAGAAGGTTTGTTTAAAACTACAAAAATATTTTTTTCTAATACAGGACTAGGTGTAAATGATGGAGTTACTGTTTGAGTAGATGTCCTAGTGGGTGTCTCGATAGGCGTTCCGGTAATAGTTGAAGTAGGTGTTGGTGTTTGAGTAGGACAGTATATGTCGTCTGTATATCCTGTAACATACGCGTGATTTGTAACTAAAGCTTTCTCTACAACAACAATTCTGTTTTCTGTATCTATTGTTCTTCTTAAATATAATTTATCAAATGTTCCGTCTTCCGTTAATTTTGTTGTTAATTCATTTATTGTCCACCAATCTGAATCTATTTGAGGATTGGGTTTTTTAGGTATTCTGTTATCTAAGTTAAAATAATCACCAGCATCACCATCATAAACTAAAATACTAGGGATTAAAGACTCAACCCCATAACATAAGCCTGTGACTGTAGAAGCAACATAATAATA
>JGI24005J15628_10001684_pt1 | contig 11694 bp, 20 predicted proteins | sample LinPmetageLP40_FD_15628 | JGI IMG/M metagenome (IMG submission 15628) | reverse complement strand
CTTCTTTCGCTTGAACCTTGCTCTCTCATGCCTGCTAACTCTAATTCGAACTGATACTTCTCTTTTTGTAATTGAGATTGTAGTTCTGCTTTGAGTTTTTCCATTTGCATTTTACCCTGCATTTCCATTTGCAAAGTTTGCTGCTTAGATTGTTCAGCAGATTGAGCAGATTGCATTTGAATTTGTCCATTTTGCTGCTGCTGTTGCATAGCCTGTTGCTGTGCTTCTTCTCGTTTCTTTTTTATACGATATGCTAATACTTGTTGAGCCTGTTTTAAATTAGTTATTTGCTCAATAAATACAGCATCTTCAAAATCAACTTGTCCTTGTGCTACACTTGCTTGAAGTATTTGCATAAGTCTTGCTTTTTGTTCCTCTGTAGGTCTATCTTCAATTTTTACACCAAACTCGTGTTTAGAAACAGTTGGAGTCATTTTAAAAAACTCCATAGTGTTTTTACCTAAAGATCTGATATAACCTTCTATTGGTTTCTTTTTTACTGAATCCTGTAATCTTACTATAACAGCAGATGCAAGTCTTTCCAGTAATCTTCTTTCGCCTTGTTCAATATGTGCTAATGCATTATTAGTTGCTTGAGCGGCTAGTTTTGCAGTAGTTGTTAGTGATCTTGCATCAGGTGTGGAACCATCGGTAAATTCATTAAGACCAGTAATCTGTCTTATCATCTCAATGTTATTTTGTATAACTTGATAATAAGTCATAGCATCTCTACCCAATCCATTTTCTAACTCTTCTATAGGCTTATAATTAGTTGGCTTACCTCCTATATCATTTTTCCTATAAACAAGCGTACCTGTCTTATTAAACAAGTCAATAACATCCATTGGTTTCATTTGTTGACCTCCGGCACCTAAAGGAATATCCTCTAATGCACCCAGTTCTATCATAATACCTTTTGGTCTTGCTTGATTAATTGTATTTTGTAGTCTGTACCATGATATTTGTATCTGATCTGCAATAGGTATTAATTGCTCCATGATACCTAATGGCTTCATATTATGAAAGTCAGGAGAAAACAAATGATAAGATAAATCTGTATCCATCAAATTTGACTTAACTCTTTTCATATCAGAACACAAACCAAAATTAAAACAGTATTCAGAGTCTACAACCCAAGAAATTTTATAAACAGTCTTGTAGGATGATCTTAAATATTTATTTTTTCTTTTATTACTACTATTATATCCTGCTCTGCCAAACCTTTTATTGCCTCTTTTATCTGTTCTAGATTCATGTACCATTTCATCTACAGAGAAAAACTCCATATCTAAAACTAATATTTTTCTATCATCATAATGTTTGTAGAATTTCTTATTTGATGGAAACATTTTAGAATTTCCTTGTCTCCCAGAAAATCTATCTGCTATATCTTGATATTCTTTTTCATCAAACTGACTTCCTGCTCTTTGCTTTAAATCAGCAATACTCATTTCTGTAATTTCTCCTATGTGTATTTTATCAGTGAAATCTCTTTTATTACAATGAGATATTAATAATTTAGCGGGATCTACAACTCTAATTTTTACAGCACCATTACTATCAATAAACTCTTTATATCCCGCAACACCATAGTCAAATAAAAACTCATTTATTTGTTTTCTCTTTTCTTCCATATCATTTGTATGAAAGATCAAATCAATACCTTGTTCCATTTCAATAGAAGCATTATGCTTATATGTATAAGCCATATGCATTTCTAATTCTTCATCATTTAAGGGATCGTTTGGCTTGGCTTTTAAAGCACTAAACTCTTCTATTCCTGGTGCAGATTTAGCAGCCATATTTCTAAGATCCATTTTTGCTTTTGTAGTCTTATAATATGTTTCTATATCTGACTGTGCTAATGAATCTATAGGAGTCGCTGTAATATTATATTCTGACTTACTTAATTTACCTAAAGCAATTCTTCTGAATTTTGGAACTATAGGTAATACGGTCCAGTCAATAGCAAACCAACTTTCATTATCTGCTTCATCAACATTCAACAATCCTTTATACTTATTTATAGACTGATTGCCTTGTGCGTAGTCTTTTATTTTTGGATATGTACCTCTATTATTATGAAACGATTGAGTTCCATGTTGTGTATAATCTGACCACGCTGCTTTAGCGTATGACAAACACCAATCCTTACCCTTCTGAGCAGGGTCTACATTATGGTTTGGATAGTTTGCTTTTTCTGTGTGTTTTATCATCCTACCTTAAACTTTTTAAACATATTTTTTGCCTCTACTAAATTTCCCTTTCTGAGGTAGTTTTTTAGAAGTATATTTTTATCTGCTATAAGTGTATATCCTGCTGCCATTGCCGCATCAAATTTTGTTGTTTTACTTATATCAAATTCTAACCAGTCTTTTAACAGTTCTGGAAAACAAACTTTCTCTACATTAGTTTCTATATAGTCTTCACTTACTTCTGCAATTTGCTGATGTGTCTTCACAGATCCACTCATCCCAGGTTTAGCACTACCAGGTAAATACATTAAGAAGGCAGAATAACCTCTATCTTCAAAATAATTTTTTATACCAATCTTGTTGTCTTCAAAAAGAAGGTCACAAGAATAATAGTGACAGCACTTCAAAACATCTTCGTAAAATTGTCTTGCGGTACTTGGTCGGTAAATATATTCAACTATAAATGAACTGTCATAAAAATTTGATATTGAGTTGTGTTTCTTGTATACATAGAAAGCACCGTTAGATCTTCTTTGATCAACAGTAGAGTCATGATCATAAGGATCACACCCCATAGTAAACTCTCCTTTTCTTGTTGGAAAATAATTTTTACCTCTTTTTATAACATTATTAGCATCTTTAAAATCTTCAAACAAATATGATACCTTAAATCTACCATTTGACATAGGTTTGAATTCTACATGTCCAGTTTCTTTGTCACCTACCCATTCAAAATTTCCTTTTGTATATAAATTTTCATTCCAAGAAATACGATCTATTTGATCATTTAATTTCATTGCATTAAATAAAGACCTTTCTCCATCTATCCTAAAAGCCTCTTCAATAGTAAACGGATTCCTTCTAATAATACTCGAAAGAGCACGATCGTCATTGACAAGATTTGCACGTTCAGCCAAATAATAGTCCTTAGCACGTTCTTCATTTGCATACCCATACTTGTCAAAGTATAGGGTTTTATATGCGGGAGTAAAGAATCGAAATAATCCACTGGAAGTTCTACCATGTACATTTCTATCTTCTTGATTACTAGCGTTCCATAATTTTTTAAAAGACTCTCCACCTGATTCCATTTCTTCCACAGTGGTTGTATAAAGTAATTTTCCAATATATTGTCCATCCAATTCTGAACAGAATCTAACAACATTGTGCCTTTCCCAGACATCCACTTCCATAGTTTTTCCAACCTCGTCACCAAGGTATCTGTGTAATTTTGTTCCATCATATGCATATTTATCTGAACTCTTCCAGTCTATTTGTGATTCGAGTTCGGGTTTACCTAAATCTTCGAGAGACTTTCTCCCACGTTTAGTTGTTCTATAAAATCTTAATTCTGAGGTTGGGGTGACCCCTTTTGACTGGTCATAAACCGGTCTAAAGAAATCTGGTAGTTTTTTAAATGGTCCAACAATAGATTTTGCAAACACATTGTTTTTCGCATCGCTTGCAGTTTTTGATTGTATACCGCCATTTTTATTTTTAGATCTAGATATAAGATCAAACATAAATACACCGGCTCTAACAGTTTTACCTTGTCTTCGTTTAGTTAATTCTATCATTCCTAAACATTCAGGGTTATCTACACAAGACTGTAAAAAGTAAAAATATTCCTGATCTACTTTTCTAAAACTTGGATAACCTATATCTATTTTCCACCAGTTTAAAAACAAATAGTGCATTCCGGTAATGTATTCAGCCTTACCGTTATTCATAAACCATACACCATTTAATCTTTTATCCCATTCCTGAGATCTAAAGTTTTCTAACTCAACATCAAAATAGTCTTTATCCTCTGCTTGCCTTACTAACTCTTCTTTTCTTTTATATTCATAGTTTTCAGGTAAGTTTGTTCTTATCCAAACCTGATCTGTTTTTTTTGAAGAACTGGTTATGATAGGACGCTTTTCTGTTTCTTTAGTTATAACATTAAAGACCTTTCCTTTTGGCGGAATAGTATATTCAACTCCTTGAATAGTTACTGTCATAAGTTTGCAATAAATTCTGGTGTAAGCCTCTTGTCTGCTTTGATTACTTTTAATAATTCTTGATCCTCTCCATACAGTTTCATATAGTATGAATCTAACCTATCATTAATAGTATTAAGATCATCCATTATTTTAGACTTTATTTGTAAAGCCTGTAAGATGTCTTTATCTCGGTCGCCCTCAACTGGACTTAATAATTTCGTTTGGTATTCAAAAAATGTTTGCTCATTTGAAACAATCATTGACCATATTCTATTATTTTGTTTTCTTAGAAACTCGTCTACCATGTCTACCAGTTTGCTTGACTGAAAGAAAAATATATCATGCAATTTCTCATTGTCTTTAACAAGATCAAACCCTGATAATATTGCTGCTTGTTCTTTTCTTATTTTAAGATCTGGAAACTGTTCCTTCATAGGAGTGTTTTGGTCATACATATAAAGAACATATGCAATCATCTGGTCTTCAGCAGATTGAAAACTGCTAAACATCTTCATTTTAGGATATTTCTTTTTTAATGATCCTTTAACCTTAAATGGGCTAAATATCATTTTGTTAAAGTCTTCTGAATTGAAGATTTCAGTTAACGACATATTGTTGGTTTTTGGTAAAAGTAAATGATTATTATAGTACAGGTGTTAAAATTTATATCTCAGTTTTATTACACTGCTTTGGGTCTTAAATTTTTGCTATGGTACTTGGTGCAAATATTATATTTACTCATTATTTAATTGTTATGGCACTATATCAAGGTAAGACTGTTACGCTTAATAAAGTGATGAAGTCAGAACGAGCAGCAAAAAAAAGCAAGGTTTATGTAAAAAAACCTAATGGAAAAGTTACTGTCGTTCATTTTGGTGATCCTAACATGAAAATTAAAAAAAATATTCCTAGCAGAAGAAAATCTTTTAGGGCTAGACATAAATGTGATAACCCAGGACCAAGATGGAAAGCAAGATATTGGGCCTGTAAAACCTGGTAACCCCATGATGACAATGCAAGACTTAAAATTATACCTTATTAACGCAGGGACGCTAACAATATCTATGACCGAAATCGATACAGTGCTAAAAATATCACTACTTATAATTAGTATCGGATATACCGCACAACGTTGGTACTATTTGAGACAAGAAAATAGAGATAAAGACAATGGATAAAATTGAAAAACTTAGACTAAAAGCGAAACTTGCTGAGGATTCTGGTAACCATCAGAAAGCATATAATATAAGAAAGAAAATTAAAGGTTTAATTGCTAAGGCAGAATACAAAGAAAAAAAAGGACCTTCTGCTTTAGGTAAAATAATTAAAAAAGTAAAAAATAAAATTACAGACGTTAAAAACGATATACCTAAAATTAAAAAAAATGAAAAACCTCCTGTAGTTAAAAAAGATGAAAAACCTCCTATTGTTAACGCAGATAATCCTCAAGGCAAACCATTATCAAGTATAGATAAAAATACTTCAGTAATCAAAACATCATTATCTGGTACAGTTGGGTTAGCATATGGAAAAGATGGTGAAAAAGGTGTTGGATCAGTAACTAAAAATGGAGTTACACTTAAACCTGGTGATGAAGGTTTTGAATCCGCAGCAGCAGAATTATTAGCACAGTCTAATAAAAAAGAAGAGACTATAAAAAGAATTAAAAAAAATAAAAAGAAATAATGGCGGGTAGAGATTACAAAGACGAATATAAAAAGTTTCAGTCTAGTCCTGCTATGATTAAATATAGAGCACTTCTTAATAAGTACAATCGTAAGAAAGGTACATATGGGAATGGAGACAATAAAGACGCATCACATAGAAATGGACAGATAGTTGGATTTGAAGACCAATCTGTAAATAGAGGCAGAAAAGAAAAAAGTAGAATTAAAAAAGCATAGTTATGGGAGAAGAAACACCTAGAGCAATTAGAAAAAAAAAGAGAGAAAACAGACGTGCTAAAGCGGCTAAGATAAGAGCGGAAAGATTAAAAAATCAGAATGACAAACCTAGCACATACACCACATCAAGTTTAGATCCTAACGCAAGTGTAAATTATAATGCTATGGGTCAGGCAATGTTTAAATAAATATTATGGAAGACGAAGAAATTATTGACCCAAGGAAAAAGGCATTAGAAGCAAAAAGAGCGGCTATTGCTGCAAAAACTTCAGCAAAATTAGCAAAACGTAAGGCTGCTTTGGAGGCTAGAGCAAAGGCTATGTCTGATAGGGAAGCCGCTGCTGAAGAAAGAAGAAAACTTATTTTAGAAAAAAATGCTGCAAGAGTAGCAGAAAGAGAAGCCTTTACTCAAAAGCGTAATGATGAAATTAAAGCAAAAAAAGATAAAGTTCTTTCTATAAGAAAAGCAAAAATTGATGCTGAAAATGAAACAAAAAAACTTGCTACAGATTTTGATATAGAAGAGGCTAAAAGAAGAGCGGCTAATATTGCTGAAAAAGCCAAGGACGATAATTATGATTGGAATTATATAGGTGGTGATGAAAATACCGCTAACAAAAGACAGAGAACTGAAATTATCGAAGGAGAAAAAGAAGTAGAAGAAATAATAAAAAAGACGAGAATAGAGCCTGGTCATAAACCTACTGGAGTAAGATGGCAGACAGCATGGGATAAATTACCTGATGGTGAGAAAAAAGAATTTGGTTCTATAGAAAACTTTATAAGGGAAGGTACTAAATTCAATGAAGGTAAAAAACCTAAAGAAGTTGTTACTGAAGAAAAAATTATTAAAAAAGTTCCTACTAGAGAAGAGAAAGTTATTACTCAAACTAGAGAAGACTGGATTAAAACACAACATTGGGCTGAAGGGTTACCTAAAGGTTTAATTTCTTCACTAGCAATTAGTATGAGAAAAAGAGGTAATGATATGACTCCTAAAGAATTATATGAAATATTTAAATCACAAACATCAGAAGCAGAGTCTGCTAAATGGGCTAGAGCAAATGGTTTTGGTTATTTATTAGGGGGTCGAGGTGGTAGAGGATCTACTACAACTTCTGGTAAAACAAACTTTAAATAATGGCTAAAGATTTAAAACAACAAGTAGAAGAATTAGAAATATTAAAATCTATGACTTCTGATTTTGGAGAGCAAATGGAAATTGCTGACAAGATTCATAATCTAACCATGAAAATTAATGGGGTTAAGCCTACAGATTCATATATTGAATGTGTTGGTTGTGGTTCGTAAATAAATAAACATGAAGAGTATAAAAAAAATAAATATGGATGGTTTGTCTTCGGCTCAAAAGTCAACAATGGATAAACATAAAAAACACCATAGTTTAGAACATATGAAATATATGATAGGTGCTATGAGAAATGGTAAATCATTTACTGAGGCACATAAAATAGCAATTAATAAAATAGGAAAATAATGAGTTACCCAAGAATTAAAAAAGTTAAACCGAAACCGAAACCGAAACCGAAACCAAGACCTAAATACTAAGTTATGGGAGATTTGATAAAACGTAAAGATGGAAGTTATTCTCAAAGAGGATTGTGGGATAATATAAGAGCAGCAAGAGGTTCAGGAAAAAAACCATCTAAACAAATGATTAAGCAAATTAAGAAAATCAACAAGAACAAATAATATGTCAGCAGGAGAAAATCAATCGTTTATACTTAGTGATCAAAATGCAGTAGATGTACTAGCAATAAGAAAGGTTGAATTACTTCTAGATGTATTAGCAGCATTAGAAAATGCTAACTCACCAGATCTTTATGGTGTGAAGATGTCTGTAGTAGACAAAATCGAACGAGCAATACAACACTTATAACATTCTATCCCAATGAATTTGAAGTACCTTTATCGCAGGGTGGTATGGCTGATCTATCTTCATTTGTAAGATATAATCTCTTAATAAAGGTTTAGGCAGTTTGGTCGCTGCTAAATGATTCAAATATATTTTTAACTTTTTCATGATGCATTATTCTTAGTAGGTTTTTAAACTTTTTCTTATCTCCAAAATATGAATGACATTCTCTACACAATGCCATTAAATTTTCTGGACTATCTTTTTCTGTTGAACCTCCCATTCCTCTGGGATCTATATGGTGTATATCGACAGCAGTAGTATTACAAACTTCGCACCCTATCCAATCACCTGGCTCGTGCATAAAGGCTTCATGGTATAATTTAACGTGTTTTTTCATTTCGGGGGCTTATTTTCGCTGCTCGGTTTTTAAAAATTTTTATTTGGGGGTAGTTTGATTTGGGGTGTCATATCTAAACCTACGTTTATCAACCTTAAACTCATAGTATTTATTACGATCGTTTATTGTAACTACTTCCCAATCCTTTATATCCTTCTTTTTAAAGTTTAATAAAACATATCTTTGACCTGACAGGAATAAAACAAACATTATAAAATCTACATCTAACTTTTCTATAGTAAACATATTAACCTTAAGTGATCTCTCACAACCCTTAACATCAATCTTTTTATCATTTACAATTAAATCAGCATCAGAAACTCCCTTTTCCTTTACAAAGGCTGAGGTAGTATAATTAGTACCCTTTAAATCAAAGTGGTGTCTAACTAATAGTTCTGCTAATATTCCTTTAAAATCTGTATAGAATTCATTGTCTACCGGGTCATCAAATAGAATAGGATGTTTGTATAAATAACTCCTAGATTTCCAGTATAATTTTTTGTAGTGGTCACGATTTGCCATGACTCGTGTATCAACATATAATCTTGCGTGTTCAAAAATACAATTTGGTATGTTATAAGGTCCCTCCAACTATCTTTCCAAATAAATCGTCCTGTTTCATTACATAATATTCAACACCCTCGATTTTGTTTAGAAAAGAATTTCTCTCATGAAATCTTACCTTATCCCCACTAATCAAACCAAGTTCATCTTTATTCTTTAGTGGAGTACCAATATGCCTAACATATCCTTCTNTCTCACTTCTTTCTGGAACACCTATATAAATAGACCCCAGTTTTTCCTCTATCATAAGAGGTTCCACTAATACATGATTGGAAATAGCAGTTAGGTCTCCACTCCTTACAAAACAAAAGCACTCCTCTAAATCGACAAGGTAGACATCCCTTTCACCGGTTATAAGATTTTCTCTATCTACAGTTAGATAGTTGAAATAGACTAGGTCGCCTACTTGTAACTCCTGCTTGATCCAATCTCCTCTTGTGTTTTTACACCACTCTCCTCTAGGCAAAGCCACGACTTCTCCACATATCGTAACGTGATGCTCTGGATTCCAGGAAACGTCTATATAGAGTTTATCTCCAGAAGAAAACTCAACCACATCGTTATATTTCTTTGAAACTTTAACTGCTATTCGTTGCCCAATCATATACATATTAAACAATAATACAATAAATTGAACGATCGTTCATTTATTATTGATCTAAAGATATACACAATGATATTAACTGAAAGACATAATGGCTAGCCTAGATAGACAAATTGGCTACCCCTCTATATATATAATATAATATATAATATATATAATATATAATACTAGTATATTATATTAAATCAATATACTACATATTTGTCACCCCGAATCATTTTAAAAGGTTCTAAGATGGTCTAAAAAATAGTCCGGCATAACACCATTAAAAATTAAATAAAGTTTCTTATATTTGCTCAGAACGTCATTGTAGATGTCTTTGTGTGGCAACACCTAATATATGGGGTCAAAGATCTAAATGGGAAACGAGAAATGAGGAACTGGGTACCCTGGGAAATCGGCATTAATAATTGAAATTAGTCCTCTTAGGACTAGCAACTACCCACCCACCTACCTGATAACCAGTATGTTATGATCGTTTGTTATAGGTTTTTTACATAGTGGATGGTTTTTTGGCTTGGATCTCACACAAAAAGGGAAACGTTTGCAGGATCTGTAAATATTTTGACCTCGTTACATTAACGATGCAATGTCATGAAGATTTTGAGTACTAACAATTAAAACTAAATAAGAGATGACAAGAGAAGACAAAGAATTAAGACAAGGAAGAAGCCGAGATCATCACGAGCAGAACTTTAAAGTGTTGGAAATTATAGGTAGTTTAGGACTAATCGCCTTTGCTATTTACATTCTATTACGTCCATGGTTGTAGCCAAGAAGTTAGTTGAGTTATTCAGCCATCACCACAGCGTGAACAAATACATCAAGAGTTTAGATCATGAACTACAGTACAGAACAGTTATGATTTTCTTAGCGTGTGCAATACGAGAGAGTGAGAACAAACAGGACTTTAGTTATTACACGATGCCCGAGGTTATATCCTTATGTGAGCGTATGGGATGGTTAGCCAATAGATCCAATCAGACACCAATCTACAGGGAACACAAGAAGTTACTCGCATATGGTTTTGTGGATAGATTAACCAAGAAACAAAGTTTTAAAGGTCAACAGTATTGTATCACAGTCTATGGACGTATACAGTTAAGACGTATATATAACTATCTTATACGAGATTTGTATTCCCCCCTATAGTAATTTAATAAGGTCACCCCCAAATACCCCCCGCTCGGACGACCGTTCAAAAGTTTTTTTAAATTATTTTTCGTCAATTTTTCAGATTACAATCAGTTTTTTTTAAATAATATTGTTATTAACATTTGGATGTTAAAAAAATATTTAGTTATATTTGTACTATCGTTCAAAACTAATATTAATTAAAACTGAAAATCATGAGAGTACAAATTTCAACTACACAACACCAAAACGTAAAGTCTAACACTAGCAGAAGACGTTTCTTAAACCTAGAAGACATCATCTTTCAAATGTCTGTTTTAAAACTAGGAATTGATTACCACCAAAAAATGCTTTATAACGTCAGAACAATGAAGGGTTATAAGCACCACCAAAACAGATATGATCTTTTAATGTCTGTACATGGAGCATTGCAGATGACAGACCTTTTCCAAAGAGAGCAAGTACAAGAGAATTATTGGACAGAGAAATCCTGAAATCAATGTAAAGGCAATCTGATGAGATCTTAATGATCGAAACGCTCTGCGGAGCGTCATTGTCAAATCACTAAAAACTAAACAAAGTGAAAAAATCAAAACTGAAATTAATTTTAACAACTATCGTAGTTGCATTAGCAATTACATTTCTAGGACTAGCATTGCTGTCCGCTATGGATCTTATTGAGAGACAATCTGATCTAATGAATTTAACAAACTTCTAATAATCAATTAATAATTTAAACTGAAACAAAAATGAAAAACTTATCTAAAATTATCCAAGCAACTACACTATCTACAGTAACTGCATTTGTATTATTTGCCGCAACCAACATGATGATCCATTTATCCGAAATGATTGGCAACGGTGCTGAACTTATCTACTACGGTATTGTAGTATTATTCTTAATCTTCTTATCTACTATGATCTCTATTCTTAATATAGGTGTGTGGAAGGATGCGGTCACCCCAAAATCATTATAGTCATGGAGAATACAAATAAAATTAAAGAAGCAAAAGAGATCCTAAAGAGTGCGGG